>PPCM01000562.1_pt1 | contig 29286 bp, 23 predicted proteins | sample 1555541 | NCBI WGS metagenome assembly PPCM01 (sample SAMN05284479, study PRJNA326546) | Marine sediment metagenome, whole genome shotgun sequencing project. | isolation source: marine sediment | place: Germany: Wadden Sea | collected 2012-09-05 | reverse complement strand
AATAGTCTGACGCATCACTATCTGCTTTTGAATTAAAAACTTCAATTCCATCATAATTTTTTAACTTCATTAACATTTCTAATGGAATCAAAATATTTTTGGGGTGGGCAATGAAAACCATGTTTCCCTTTGATTTTAAAAGATCGATGAAATTTTGAACTTCTTCTAACTTTGTATAAAATAAACTTTTATACGTGTTGTCATTGTCTTCAATGCTTGTATGACCATTATTTAATGTAAGTAAATGAAAATGATATCTTTCATCCAAATCAAGATAGCAATTGTATTCACATCCATCTAAGTGTTCATCATCCTTTTTATAATATATTCGATGATCAGTAATGGCTATAAAATCGTATCCATTATCTTTGTATAGTTTTGACAGTGAGCTTACATCAAACTCTCCATCTGATCGAGTTGTATGACAATGAACATTGCCTTTTCTTTTTTCTATAAATTTAATAGGATCTCACCAGCTCTTTTAAGTGCTTTACCTTTCTGAAGTGCAACACTTCCATTTACGATAACATATTCAATGCCTATAGGTGCTGCTATTGAATTATCAAATGTTGCTGTATCTGAAATTATTTTTTTATTAAATATTGTGATATCAGCATGATAGTTCAATTGAATTGAACCTCTATTTTCAAGTCCCATTAGTTTTGCTGGAAGACCAGTCATTTTATAGAGAGCATTCTCTAAACTCATCCATCCTAACTCTCGGTTTAATTTAAGGTATCTCGGAAAAGTACCAAAACTTCTTGGATGAGGCATACCATCGACTTCATTTGAATTTAAGCTATATGCACTGCCATCACTAATGACTGCACAGTCTAATCGACTAGCGATTTCATAGACATCTTCTTGAGCCATTGTAAACCGTATTGTTGGTACATCACAATTTAGATTTTCTAGCAAGTAGATCACAGTTTCAGGTTCAGAAACATTTAATAACTTACTAATTTCACGAATTGATTTCCCATCTCCTTCTGGTATCAGACCTTTTGTCGAAACGACAACAACTCTGTCTAATCCCATTTTGTAGCTGTTATCAGATTCAATGCCCTTAATAACCGATTCTCTTTCATATTTAAAGCGATACATCATCTTTTCTGTTCCACCATCATGAACCCAATTGGGTAGCACGGCTGATAATCCTGTTGCTGATGCAATATAAGGATACTGTTCAAATGTTATATAAACACCTCTTTCAGAAGCTAAATCGATCATATTTAATAACTCTTGTGCTTTATGCCATGAACCATATCCAAGTTTTAAGTGCGAGATATGTACATGAGCACCAGAACTTTCACCAATCTCAATAAGTTCTTTTACCGCCTCAAAAACATTTATGTTTTCATTTCTAATATGAGCGGATAATAACTTGTTGTGTTTCTTAACAATTTTGGCAAGTTCTATGTATTCCTTGGTATTTGCAAACATTCCAGGAGCATAAGCCATACCAAGTGATAAGCCATAAGCTCCTGATGAAAGCTCTTTATCTAACAAAGATTTCATCTCTTCTATTTGTAAATCTGTTGCAATAACATCTAAATCTCCAACAACTGATAGTCGTAAAGGACCATGACCAACAAGACCTGACCAGTTGATACTCATAGGTCTTTTAAACTTTTCAATAAATGTTGTGATTGATCTCGAATCATATTCTGTTAACTCAAGATTCTTTTCCTGTAATTCTATGCCCTTATCGGTATATGGAAAATAGGAAAAACCACAGCAGCCTGTTAATTCTGTTGTCACACCCTGATAGAGTTTGCTATCATTTGTAGGATGCAAAATAAACGAGATATCGGAATGTGTATGCATATCAATAAATCCAGGAGAAACAACACAATCTTTTGCATCTATGATTTGCTTTCCTTTAAGATTCTTATCTAAGGCTTTAATCATGCCATTAGTTATGCCAATATCAACATCCAGTATTTGATTGTCTGTTATGACTTCACCATTTTTAATTACTAAATCAAACATCAACTCCACCTTACAAATTTTGATAATATCCACCCATTTTACTTTGGTAGTCTTCGTAGTAACATCTTATAGAAGTTTTCACCATATACTTTTCTAATAACTTCATCACTATAACCTCTAGATTGAAGGTTATTTGCTATCGTTTTTAATTCCTTATAGTTTATAACATCATGTTTCTTACCATCGTTATAATATAAATCACAAAAATCAAATCCAAATCCTACACAATCCTCTCCGCCAATTTTTATAAAATGATCAATGTGGTCACAAAGTCTTTCAAGTGTCTGTTCATTCTCATCTACTATAAATGTATAAGCATTAACACCAATCACACCCTGTCTTTTCGCAATGGTTTCAATTTGAGTGTCTGTTAAGTTTCTTGGAATGTTATTTAGAAATCTTGAGTTTGAATGTGATGCGATTAATGATTCATTTGTATACTCAATAACATCTTCAAAACCTTGATCATTTAAATGACTTACATCTATGATCATTCCTAATTTTTCTGCATACTCAACAACTTGAATGCCAAATGGTGTTAAGCCTCCCCTTATACCTTCTCTAGGATTTCTAAAATAACTACCATCTGCAACATAATTTCTACGACTCCAAGTTAAACCAATTGCTCTAACGCCTAAATCGTAAAATATATTTAAGAACTCCAAATGATGCATAATTGGTTCTAAACCTTCTAGAGATAATAAAATACCAATCTTATCTGAATGCATCACATCTTCTAAATCTGACTTTGTATATACCATCTGAAATGATGATGACAAATCATTTTTTATTGCCTGAATTTGTTGTAAAGCTTCAGAGAGTGCCATTTCAATTCTGTCTGTTTCAACAAAAATTGCTGCAATTACTAGCTTTACTTTTGCAGTCTTAAAATCTTTAAGAAACAGTCTATCCAATACATTTTTTTCACCTTTTTTTCTACGATTGTGTACAATGCCTCCAAGATCTAAATGTGCATCAATCGTGAAATTATATAATGTCTTTTCCTCTGGTTTTAACAACATAAATAACATTTCTCCATATCTTTAAAAAATCGCTTAATTTGTAGTAGCGTTTAACATCTCTTTCTGTTTTTGATGCAGGATCATTCACAATTACATAAGGCTCTTCTTCCTGAGCAAACCCCCTAATGACCATCAAGTGACCTTCTGGATATGCTTGAGGTGCTCCACTTATAATTTCTGGTGTTTTTACAGAAGCAACAATTGGTATCCCTCTTTGAATGTAATGAATCAGTTTTTCTACATCATGACAGTAATCTACATATGCCTCAAATTCACATGATCCAGCAAATGCAACATTGTATGCCCAATTACCATAAGTATCAGAAGAACTATCGTAACAGTTTCTTGCGACATCAATGGCATTCATTTCAAACCCATAGTAGTTTAGTGCCATTGCAAGCGCTGTAGGCGAACAGGCTATTATGCCAATATCATGTATCAGCATCTGTGACACCATAGGTACTTCAAGATCAATATTTAGGACCTCAGTTTGCTCTGTCGATTTACTCTGTTCTATTGCTATAAATAGATCTTGAATAATCGGACTGTCACTACTTTCAGACTTTCTTGTAATTTCAAATGCAACCTTGCACATTGTCATTGGATGTTCCGAAATAACCTCATCAATATCCATCATAACATCTTCGTAATTCTGTTTTGGTACACTACCTCGACTATAACTTTTGCACCATTTACCATAAGTCATCCACGGTGACCATTTATCTTTTGATTTTACCTGAACAAAGACTTCAACATAACTACCAACTTCAACTAAAGCATTCCACGAAACAACCATTCTATTTGTTGTCGGTAGAGTTAATTCATGTGACTCAAATCGCCCTTTTTTCATACCATCTGCAATCTTATAACCATCATGGTATATCATCTGACTTAAGTTTGCTTTATCTTTTATATCATTTAATTTATAAACTAACATATTTATCCCCTCATTATAAACATTTGCAAAATGCATGCCACTTATACGAATTGTTGAATAGCAACAGAATCTTCTGATTATTTAGAAAATAATTCCGTGTTTGCGGAACGTTTTTACTATAAAATCTTTAAAAGCCTTGCAATTTCTCATTCCGTATTTAAGGAATAAAGCAAAAAAAATAATAAGTATTTGAGTATGCACTACTCAAACACTTATTATCACTGGATTATGCATTCTCCGTATTTACGGAATCTTGCGTTCTTTAATTGTTTTCAACCGTTCATAAAGCTTCGTCTTTTTTATATCTAGTATCTCCATAGCAGATTCTTTATCCCCACCAGTGTATAACAAGACTTGTTCTATAATATCTAACTCTGTATCTATTAAGACATCTTTCAATGGTTTTAAGAAGAAGTCTTTATTCATATAGTTCCGTTTTACAACTTTAATGTGAATATGATTACCTACAATAATATCTTCCTCACAAAGGTTTACAGCTCTTTCTAATACATTTTCTAATTCTCTAACATTACCAGGCCAAGTATAAAGTCTCAGTTTTTCAAAAGCATCTGGAGACAATCGTTTCTCCTTAACACCAACATTCTTACATACTTTTGGCAACAGATAAGAGACCAATTCATAGATATCTTCAACCCTCTCTCTTAAAGGTGGTTGTATGATTGGAAAGACATTGATTCTATAATAAAGGTCTTCTCTGAAGAAACCATCATTCACATCTTTCTCTAAGTTTCTATTGGTAGCCACTATAATTCTTACATTAACTTGAATTTCCTTATCACCACCAACACGAAAAAAGGATCTGTTCTGTATCGCTTGTAAAAGCTTAACTTGCATATTCTTAGACAAATCACCAATTTCATCTAAAAACAATGTTCCACCATCAGCTAATTCGAAGTATCCTTTTTTTCCTTTGTTACTTGCACCAGTAAAAGCGCCTTTATCATATCCAAACATTTCACTTTCAATGAGCGTTTCTGGAATCGAATTTAAGTTTACCTGAATAAAAGGTTGATCATTCAACTCAGATGCATCGTGAATGGCCTTAGCCAATATACTTTTTCCTGTTCCACTTTCACCAAGAATGAGTACATTCGATTTAAAACAACTGGCTTTATAGGCAAGTTCCTTTACCTTCATCATGCGTTTACCAGAGCCAATAATGGTTGTAAACAAGTGATCGTATTTTTTTATATCGTCTAATTGAGCATTAGCCATTTTCAGTTTCTTAAAAGCAAGATTTCGTTGGGTTTCAGCTATCTGAATTCTTGACATATCGTTCATCAAAAGATATGCACCAATAACTTTATCATCTCTTACAATTGGGTTTAAGGTTGAAAGTATACCGATTCCGTTGATTGTACCATTCTTCCTTTGATAGCTGATTTCCTCACCTTTTGCACATACTAACAAATCATGAATTATCTCTTCTTCCTCATGATAATAATTTATGTGATTCTTGTGAATGGTCATCTCCTGGCTGCCTTTGACTTTCTCATAATAAGTTTTTCCAGTCATTAAATCTTTCAGATCTTCTTTCCAAATAGTATATCCACCCATTTGATAAAACTTAAAAGCCCTTGTTTTTCCATCTAAAATCACGATATGGTTAAAGTAGTTATTAAAATAGTAACGATAGTTTTCTCCATGAACAGATATCTCTACAGAACGCTCCAAATAGTCTATTTTTGAGACAAATTCAACACCTAAGAACTTATCATCCATCGTGAAAGTATCCAAAGTTCTATCAGGGTGTTTCAACTTTGATTTACCTTTAACGCCAGTTTTATATTGTCCAACAGCCAATAAGGATGTACCTTTTTCTATACTTAGAAGATCAATGCCAAAAGCTCTTAAATCATCCCTATTTATACCACCTTTATCCGCACCAAAAGCTGTATAGGCCATAATAACAATATCCCCTTCGTTAAGGGTACCTGAGGCGTGATCCCATAAGCAATTTCGCTTAGCACCTAACATCTGTCTAGCTTTTGCATTGTATCTCATGATGGTGCCGTCTTCATCGATGGCAATTAGTCCTTCACTCATTTCATCTACAAAGTCTTTTATCTCTAGTCTGTTCAATTTGCCACCCCCCTTACATGTAAATATAGCACTAAATTTAAAGATTCGCTACTATAATGATTGGCATCATAATTGCATTAAATTATATTTAAAAAGGAGAATGATTATGAATTTATTATGGGATAGATGCGACACTGTTAAGCTCGCAGAGAAATACGGTACACCTCTCTATGTTTTGTCAGAATCGAAAGTTAGAGAAAAATGTCAGATTATACAGAAAGATTTTCTAACGAAATATTCGAACACAAAAGCCGTTTATGCTTCTAAAGCTTTTTTGACGACTGCTATGTGTAAGATTATCGATCAAGAAGGTCTTGGCCTTGATGTTGTTAGTGGCGGTGAATTGTACACAGCTATTCAAGCGGACTTTCCAATGAACATGGTTGAGTTTAATGGTAATAATAAAACTCTAGATGAATTAGAACTTGCTGTTGATTATCAGATCGGAAGAATTATTGTTGATAACGCCTTTGAATTAGAGTGCCTTGAGGAAATCTGTAGAAAGAAAAACAAAACGATGGATATTCTGTTTCGAATTGTTCCAGAAGCGGATACTGACACCCATGAGTATATTTCAACAGGACATAAAACATCTAAGTTTGGCGTCAACCTTTTACCAGAAACCATCTTCAGTATTATCAGAAAAGCTGATGAAAGTGATTATGTCAACTTCAAAGGTATCCATTTCCATGTAGGTTCTCAATTACATGACAACAGCAGTCATGTAAATGCCATTCATAAAACATTACATTTAGTTAAAGACCTTAAAGACAAACACATTGAAGTGGAAGAATTAAATATTGGTGGTGGTTTTGGCATTTTCTATACTGAAGAAGATACTGTTAAACCATTAGATTATTTCATTGAACCATCTATGAAGACCATAGAATCATATTGTACAGAACACAAATTGAACAGACCAATGGTTATTATTGAACCGGGAAGATGGATTGTTGGTGAAGCAGGTATTACCTTATATAAAGTTGGTGCAATTAAAACTAATGGCGGTAAAACCTATGTCAACGTAGATGGGGGCATGAGTGACAATATTAGACCTTCATTGTATCAGGCAAAATATTCAGCTGACATCTGTAATAAAATCTCAGATAAAAAGACAGATCAGGTAACAATCTCAGGAAAGTTTTGTGAATCATCAGATATACTCATAAAAGATATCTTACTTCCAAAAGCATTCCCTGGAGATATTCTTGCGGTTTACAGCACTGGGGCCTATACCTACTCTATGGCATGCAACTATAACAAACAACCTATACCGGGTGTTGTCCTTGTTTCAGAAGGCAAAGATTATCTCATGGTTAAAAGACAAACTTATCCTGATTTAATTAGAAATGAACTGATGCCAGCGCATTTGGAGGTAAAATGAAACCATCTAAATTAAATGTTGGTGATAAAGTAGCTGTTCTAGCTCCAGCATCACCTTATGCACATGAAGATTATGACCGCATTAAAAAGAATATAGAGAAGATTGGTCTTATAGCCGAACTCTTACCAACCTGCTATCTTAGTCACGGACATTTTGCAGGCACCGATGAAGAACGCTTAAAGGATCTTCATCAAGCTTTTGAAAATGATGAATACAAAGGTGTTATTTGCTTAAAAGGTGGTTATGGTACACCTAGACTTTTAGATAAAATTGATATGAATCTCATTAAAGATAACTTTAAACCTTTTGTAGGTTACTCCGATATCACAGCCATACATATGGCTTTTAATAATTTGGACTTAGTGACATTTCATGGTCCTATGGCATCATCTAAACTCGATGATGATTATACAATTGATTACCTTAAACAAGTATTACTCGACAATAAACCTATATGTATTGAAAATCCAGGCAAAGAAAAAATCGATGTTCTTGTAGAAGGTAAATGTACTGGAAAAATTGTTGGTGGCAATCTCTCATTGTTGATTTCTACATTAGGTTCACCTTATGAAATTGATACAAAAGACAAAATTCTTTTTATAGAAGAAGTCAATGAGCCTATTTATGTTATTGATAGGATGCTTACAAGTCTCAACTTAGCTGGTAAATTTGAAGACTGTATGGGTATTATTCTTGGTACATTTACAGGTTGTCTGTCTGATACTGACAAAGAAGATTTAAGATTAGAACAAGTCATCAAGGAAATCATCTTGCCACATAATAAACCGACAATTAGAAATCTAAGAGCAGGACATAATTTCCCTCAACCGACCATACCGCTCAATGTTATGGTTACTCTTGATACAACTAAAGAGAAACTACAATTCGAAGAAAGTGCGATGCTATGAAACTAATTGATAAAATTACAAAACAGCTAAATCAACATTATGCTTTAGTCATTGATGGTCCAGAATATATAGCCATCAATGAACATAATAGCTTCAATCCTGCAAGTACAATCAAATTGTTTATCTTGTACGCAGCACTCATTGCTATGGATGAGAAAAAAATTCATAAGGATGATTTAATTACTCTTCCCGAAGAAGAAATTGTCCCTGGAGCTGGCGTTATACAAATACTTAGTAATCGAGTTTATACCATACACGACTTACTCACACTGATGATTGCTTACAGTGATAATACTGCTACCAATATCATGTTAGATGTTTTGTCTATAGGGTATATTCAAAACATCGTCGAATCACTTGGCCTAAAAGAAACCTTTGTTAGAAGAAAACTTTACCATATGATTCCTGGTGTTTTTAATGCTTCTTCTGCAAGTGATTTAAATGTTCTCTTACATCATATATATGAAGGCATTAACATCAGTCCGGAAATGTCCAAGTATGCATTAGACATGATGGCCAAGCAACAATATAAAAACATCGGTCAGCATCTTCAAGTCTGTGCAAGATGTAAAAACATCATTTCAGATAACACCTGTACTTGTGGTCTATATATGGGAGATGTTGATCCAATAGCGGTTCCTGTCTACTCAAAGTCTGGTGAAATAACAGGTCATATTCATGATACAGGGATTATTATTATAAACGAGCATCCAATCTATGTAACAATTCTTACAAGTAATCAAAAGAATAATCCTGAAACAAAAGCTGTTCTAGGAAAAATAGGCCTTATTATCTACAATCACTATAAGGAGCTTTCATGTTAAGAGATACACATTTAAAAATAAACATTGATCATTTAGAACAAAATATAAAATCTATTACAAACTATTGTCAAAATACTACAGTTGGTGCTGTATTAAAAGCCAATGCTTATGGTCATGGTTCTAAGTATATTGCTAAATCTCTTTATGGCATGGGAATAAATACATTTCTAGTATCAACTCTTCTTGAAGCTATAGAACTTCGACAAGAAAGTGAAGACTATAAAATAATTATTATGGGACACACACCAGACGCTTATTTAAAAGAAATTATAGATTATGATATTGTCCCAACTATTTTTACTTATGAACAAGCAGAAATGCTTAATGATTTAGCAAAAGCTCCCATTTGCATACACTTAAAAATCGAAACCGGATTCAACAGACTTGGAATGCAAATCAATGACAAAATAATCGATGTCATTAAGGACATATCTAAATTTGAAAATATTATTATTGAAGGTGCCTTTACGCATTTAACCTTGAAGAATAGAGAGAGTGACTTAAAACAATTTAACAAGTTCCAAAATTTAATGAGGCAACTTGAAAAGGAGGGTGTTACAATACCAGTTAAACACGTTTGTGACAGCATTAGTATGGTGTTACATCCTGACTTTCATTTGGATATGGTAAGAGTTGGTGCATTGATTTATGGACTAGAATCGGAAGAAAAAGGTGTGCTTGATATAAAGCCAATCCTAAGTTTTCATACCAAACTATCACATATTAAAACCATAAAAAAAGGTGAATCCATATCCTATGGCAATCGATGGATTGCTCAAGAGGATACAGTCATCGGTACACTGCCTTTTGGCTATTCCGATGGTTATCCAAGAAATATGTATAGTAAAGGGAAAGTTCAAATTAGAGATAAGTTCTATCCTATCATTGGTGTTATATGCATGGATCAATGTATGGTTAAACTTGATGAAAGCATCACATTAAATGACGAAGTTCACATAATTAATGAAAATATGACTGTCGAAAATGTTGCAGGAATAGCTGAAACAAATAAAAATGAAATTGTCTGTAGGTTTACTGCTCGAGTTCCACGTGTTTACATTAGAAATCAAGAAATTATTCATATAGAGAATGGACTAATTAAATGAAAATAGAAAATAGAGTAAATGAAATTTTTGAAGATATGGTTGACGTTCGAAGACATCTTCATAAACATCCCGAGCTGAGTAATGAGGAATATAAAACACAAGAGTTCATCATGAACTTTCTAAAGGATTTAGACATCGAATGTTTCCCTTGTGCAAATACAGGTGTTGTTGCGACTTTTGGTAAAATTAAGCCTTGTATAGGCATAAGAGCAGATATCGATGCACTTCCTATTCAAGAAATTAATGACATTAACTATAAATCTACAAAGCCTGGTGTTATGCACGCGTGTGGTCATGATGTCCATACAACCATTCTTCTAGGTACAGCTAAAATACTTAAGGAAATGGAAAATCAGCTCCAAAATAGTGTGAAACTCCTCTTTCAACCTGCTGAGGAAACAACTGGTGGTGCATTGCCTATGATTCAAGAAGGCGTACTCGAAGGTGTAGATTATGTTATTGGGCTTCACGTCATGCCTTACCTTGAAGTAGGACAAATCGAAATCAAACATGGCCAACTCAATGCCGCTTCTAATGGCATTCATATTAAAATTAAAGGTCAGTCTGGTCATGGTGCTTATCCTGAAAAGGGTGTGGATAGTATCATGGTTTCTGCAAACTTACTCACAGCTTTACAAACAATTGTGAGTAGAAATACTTCACCCCTTGATTCAACTGTGCTTTCTTTTGGAACCATTCAAGGTGGACAAAAGGCAAATATCATTTGTGATGAAGTCAATTTGAAAGGAACTTTAAGAACTTTAACACCTGAATCAAGAGCCTACAGTCTAAAGCGCATTGAAGAGATTACCAAACACGTTTGCATTGCACATCAAGCAGATTATGAGATTAACATTGAAGAAGGATATGAGCCTTTAATCAATGATAATGACCTTGTAGATTATATCAAAAAAACGCTTGAAAATGACTTTGATATTGTTCATAAAGACAAACCGAGCCTTGGTGTAGAGGATTTTTCATACTTCTCTAACAGAGTTAAAGGCGCTTTTTATCACCTAGGATGTAGTAATCATCGATCAAACTCTTTGCATCAGAATGATTTTGACGTGGATGAAAACTGTATCAAATCAGGAATTCTTAGCCAAATTAAATTGGTTATGAATATGAAAAGAGCAGATTAATTAATCTGCTCTTGTACTTTTTCTATGATTTTTAAAGGCATACATCTTTTCATCTGCCGATTCAACAAACTCATCTACTGTGGCTTCATCTGCATAACATGATATACCATAACTCAAACTAACTTGATAGGATCTTTTTTTGCTTTTATTAAACATTTCAATATTTTCTTCCAATCTTTCTAACATATCATACACTTCTTCATCATTACCATCTGGAATAACTGTTAGGAACTCATCTCCACCTAAGCGCATCGAATAGCTGTGATTTGATGCCACACAATTAATCATCTGAACAGCATCCATAATCAGTTGATCTCCCATAGAATGACCATGGGTATCATTGATTTGCTTTAAATCATCCACATCAAAATAGACAATACATAACCATGAACTACTATCTTTTGCAATCTGAAAGTCTTGCTCTAACAGCTCAAAGCCTTTCTTTCTGCTATAAACACCTGTCATAATATCATGTTCAGCATATAAAATGACTTTTCCATGCATAATTTCAATTTCCTCTAACATATCATTGATACTATGACTAAGTTCTCCAATCTCATCAACACCTTTTGCATTTACCCTTGATGCCAGGTTACTAGTAAGTCTGATATCATTGATTTGATCATTTAAGCCTATAATTCTGTTAATAACAATATATCTAAACAAAATATCTAACAGTACTCCAAAACATATAAGAATTATTAAAGTGATAATAAAATTCTCTAATTGAAATGTTTTACCAAGTGACTGAACTTTATTCTCTAATTCAAAAGTTAATGTATAATATGACTCATTATTTAATATCGGTATCCACACAATCGCTTGACTGATATCATTGTTGCTATAAATTAATTCATTCCTAAAACCATAATCGTTAACGACTTTTAAATCTTTCTCCAAAGGTCCCGAATCAAGTATAAATTCATGATTCAATCGATAAGTCAACTTTTCAAGATTTTCTTCCTTCATGGTTCTACAGAAAACCATCAGCCCTTTTGGTTCAGAAATCTTGTTACTTGTGCTAATCGGTGCTGATGTAAAAATTACAGAATCCCCACCGATCTCTATAAGTCCATTTTGTCCTTTGTATTTTTTGAACAGATTCAAAGTATCATCATCAATAGAATTCAGATTTTCTCCATCAAAATGCTCTCCATAGACTAATTCATATTCATCATCCAAAATCAAAACATAATTTAAACCCATCAACTCATAGGTCTCTTTGATTAGATTTTCCTGAATAAAACTTTCTTCATGAGTTTCTATGAAAGAATAAGGTTGATCCCAGTTTGACCAATCCTCTAAATTAACTTTTATGTCTTCCATCTCAGCAAGTAATATTCTATTCAGTGTTTCAAGTTCATTATTAAATAATTCAACTTCTACATCTTTATAATGATCTAGTGTAATAAAGTGAATAGCCACACTTACAACCACTAAAGAAAAGATGATAAAGCCATAAACTATCCATCTCAATTTTCTATTTAATTTCACTATAATCTCCTTACATATCTTAGTATAATTATACCTTTTTTTCACTAACTTAACCATGTGTTTCACATAAAGTGAAAGCTTCAAAGACTATCTATGCGTTTGGAACAAACATTTTAGCAGCCTACACTCTATTTTATGGAACTTTATTATAGTTACAGACGTCAAATATGAAGTGAATAATAATCAACTTATAACGGAGGGAAATTAAAGGAAAAGAATCTTACAATTAACAGGGTTAACAATATCATTTGTTTTGCTGAGAATACAAATCATAATATCTAAAAAACTATCACTAATAAAAGTAATAACTGCACCAAATGAGTATTTTATATCATGAGAGAAAATCCTACTTAACACACAGCATACTCTTTGACATATACTATTTTTTATAAGTAATCACTATAACTGTGATCTACAACCAATATACTTAATACGTGCAATTAGTTGGAGAAAAACTATGAAGCAATCCATTCTTATCATTGATACAGATACTTCTGTATCCTGTGAACTAGAAAGGGAAGGATACCTGACTATAGAAGCAAATAATTGCAAGGATGCATTACAGGTACTAATTGATCATCACATTGATCTTATACTGTTAGAAACAAACTCCCAGTGTGAGGAATGGGAGTTAATACAAAATATCATCATAGACTACACCATACCAATATTAATTCATACTACAAAGTCTTGTAACGAACATAAACTAAGATGTTTTACATATGGTGTTGATGATTATATTCATAAATCAACTGACAAATGGGAACTATTAGCAAGAATTCGTGTTGCTCTAAAAACCCATCGGCCTACAGCTGTCTCTTTAATCAGAGTTGGTCCATTTGCCATTGATAAAAATTCAAGAGATGTTTACTTGGGTAGGAAAAAGCAAAGTTTTTCAAGGCGAGAATATGATTTGATAGAACATCTAGTACTCAATCAAAACATTGTTTTTTCGAGAGAAACATTACTTGATTCAATCTGGGGTTATGATTATTTGGGTGAAACCCGAACTGTAGATACTCATATAAAGAAGATTCGTGACAAGATAGATCCCTCATCACAATATATTAAAACTATATGGGGAAAAGGATATAAGCTTGAATCGGTTTAGAAGAAGTCAAAGGACTTCTTTTTTTATCCATAAAAAAGAGGGATAGATAAACTATCCCTAAGAAATATTATAAAAATTAACTTAATGGTTATCTTAATAGTGACAAAACTTGTGATGGTTGCTGATTGGCTTGAGCAAGCATCGCATTTGCCGATTGTTGAAGTGTTGTCCACTTCGTCATTTCCATCATCTCCTTAGCCATATCGACATCACGAATTCTCGATTCTGCTGCGGTCAAATTCTCTGCCGATGTGTTTAAGTTGTTGATAGTATGTTCTAAACGGTTCTGCATTGCACCAAGTTTAGAACGTTCAGAAGAAACTGAATTAATCGCATCATCAAGCGAATCAATGGCTAATGTTGCACCGTCTGATGTTGATAAATCTAGTTGGTCTATACCTAATGCAGATGACGACATTTCTGAAACTGTCATATCCGTTGTTTGACCTGAGTTAGCGCCTATTTGGAATGTTACTGCATTGTTATCTACAGCAATGTCTGTTGTATTATCAGCAATCGTATCATCAATTTCAAAAGTTAACCCACCTAGCTCAACTTCATTTGATGTAGATCCTGTAATAGTTGTACTGTCTACAGTCTTGCCGTCTTTAGTCAATTCAAAAGAAGCTGTCGTTTCAACTGTAAAATCTGTTGTTCCTTCTGCAACAGCAGTTCCACCACCCGAAACATCTTCAAAGGTAAAATTTAGACCACCGATATCTACTGTAACATCAGCTGTCGCATTGTCAATTGCCTCTGATTTAAGTTCTTCTAATACATTTCCTGCAGAATCTTTTAGGTAGATATCAAATTCACCTGCAGTTTCTGTTTCAACAAGTTCTAAGCTATACTCTCCAGGTGCTGTTGATCCTGTACCATTTTCTGGCGTTGTATTTAAAGTTGCCCCAGTTTCATCAATTGTGCCAACTGTGTAAGCAGTTGAAGAACCAGTAACCTCCAGCTGATAATTTCCTTCTGCCATAGAATCATCTTGGACTTCGACATTGCTAACATTGGTATTGTTATTAGTGACTTGAGCTGAATTCTCTAAATTACCATTTAAAAGTTTCTTGTTATTAAATTCTGTATCATTTGAAATTCTATCAATCTCACTTGTTAATTGATTAATTTCATCTTGAATGGCCGTTCTATCTTCATCAGTGTACGTATCGTTTGATGATTGAACTGATAGCTCACGCATTCTTTGAATGATAGACTCTGTTTCATCAAGTGCTCCTTCAGCTGTCTGAATCATTGAAATGCCGTCTTGAGCATTTCTAGAAGCTTGATCTAAACCTCTTATTTGAGATCTCATTTTCTCAGAAATTGCTAGACCCGCTGCATCATCTGCTGCTGAATTGATTCTTAAACCGCTCGAAAGTTTCTCAATTGACTTAGATGCATTCGCATTATTAGTTGTCATCTGATTGTACGTATTTAACGCCATTAAATTGTTATTGATTCTCATAATTCCTCCTTGAATAGTTAATCAAATCCTTTTGATAAAGTCTCATTTCCATGGATTAAGCCTTGAAACTTCTACTAACTTAAGATTAGTCTTAAAAAAAGTGAGAAATACTGCATTTTCTTGAGAAACCATGAAATTTTCCAAGAAATTATGTGAATTATGGGATAATGTAAAAATAAAAAACACCCCGTAATGGAGTGTTATCCCAAGTGATTGTAATGACTATTTTTAATTGCATTCTTACTAAAATAGCCTGTCATAACTTGATTCATTTGATTCTTTATATTATTTTGATCTTTTTTCATCTGTTTTTTTATGTTAATCAGTTTCTTCACTAGCAATTCATATTTCAATTGAAAATCTTTTTTTAGTGCCATATCGCTATGCGTTAAGTCTATCTTTTTTAAATGATTATCTATTCGATTAATAAGAGCATTCATTTTATCAAATTCATTTACTGAAACTATTTTATCTAGTTGATTGACAAGTTCTATCAGTCTAATCAATCTTTCATTTTCTGTCATATATTCACCTATACAAACCAAGATTGTATCATTTGTAGTTGACTGTTCATGTCTGAAATGTATGTTTCCATAACAGAGAACTGCATATAATAATTGGTTTCCTTCTCTTCAAGATCCTCTTCCATTTTTAGTAGTTGATCTTCCATGCTTTGTAGTTGTTGATACATACTACTATTCAGTTCTGTATAATTATCTTTATAACCACATTTTTCTATTAAGAGTCCTTTGTTACCACTTGAATCTGAGGTTGAAGAAATATATTTTTCAGTTATATCATACAGTCGATACATCAAGCCTTCTTCTCTTTGCCTTATCGTCTTTTCATCATTCGTTAGTAATCTTGCAGAAGATGTTCCTGGATACGATTCTGAAGATTTTGTAAAAAGCTCAATAATATCATCAGAAGATGTTTCAATAGCTGATTTTAGTTTGTCATCATCAATAGCAAGTTTGCCACCAGTTTCATATCCATCTGTGGTTATCCCTATGTCTGCTAAGGTTATAGAACATCCTTCTACAGATGTATAAAGAACTTGCCTCATTTCTTCCAGCATATCTTCTAACATATCATCGCTATCTAGTATCCCTACTTTTGCTTGATTTTCCCATACTTCAATTTCATCCTCAGACATAGCCTCCTTTTGTGCATATGTTAACGGATGATAATCGTAATCTCTTTCTTCCTTTAACATATTCTGAAAATCTGTTACTAAAGTGTTGTAATCATCAACAAACTTAACAACAGTATCTAGTAGTTGATCAGAATCAAAGGCAATATCAATTGTCACTGTAGAAACTTCATTTAAAGTGAAAATTACACCATCTGTTTCAAATGTATTTTTACTTCGTACTATTTTTTCACCATCAACTAGACATATTGCATCTTGACCAGAATTAACACTTGTTAAGCCTAATGCGTCCATAAGATTACTATCTATTTCAGAAATATTAAGAGTATTCCCTGTGCCTGTTTCATTGGCCTCTATGATAAACTTGTCATTCATTTTATCGTAACTCATTGTTACATCTGCTTCTTTAGAAATTGTTTCAATCATAGACTCTAAAGAAGTATCTTCTGAAAACTCAAATGCTATACCGTTAACATTTAAGTTCACCATACCATCTAGATCAAATGTAAAAGCCTTTTCTAAATCTAGATCTTTTAGACTATCTGTCAGTGCTAAACGATTAGATACTTTAGAAGATTCAAAACCAAAACTAGTTAAATCACCCTCTATTATTAATTCGTGAGATCCACTCCCTGTTACAGTATCCAATTTAAGTATTCCTAAATTATCTTCTACCGATATCTTTCCACTACCAAAAGCATCATCCATTAGCAATTGAATATCCTCATGTGTTATGTCTGAAGAACCATCTATGTCTTTTATCTCTAATGACTTTTCTGTTCCATCTAATGTAACAGTTATTACTTGACCTTCTAATGTACTGTAATCCACTGCATTTGATCCTAAAATAGTACTAGAAACGGACACATCACTGGTCATAGAAGCAGCTGTTGCTAATTGCTGAGTTTCAATAGTATATTGGGTATTCATCATATCTGGGTTTTCTACCACAGCACTTACCCCACTGTCAGAATACGAAAAGTCATAGGATTGATACGTTGAACTACTTAACATATTGGTATTTGGATTTAAAAAATCAAAATAGGTCGACTGAAAATCTAAAATCGTACCTGCAGACTCTTGGTAAGCTTCTAGTTGCCATTCATAATACTGCTTTTCTATTTCAGAATTATCATATGAAATACGTTCTGCATCCATTAGATTTTTGACCATTGTATCAACATCCATTCCAGACGCCATACCTGTTATATAATTACCATTCGAACCACCGCTGATATACATTACAACCTCCTATACACATGCTCGATAGCCAAATCCATATATGGTTTCTATCCTTAACCGATTCATCTTTTTTCTAAGTCGTCTAACCAGATCATCAACGACTCGGTCATTACAATATTCACTCATTCCCCAAATATTATTAAGTATCTGTTCTCTAGAAAGTGCTTGCCCACCATTCCTAGCAAACAGGGTTAATAAATCAAATTCTTTGGATGTTAAATGTACTGGATCTATCGAACCTTTAACTCTTCTAGTGCCTTCATTAATGACATAGTTTTGTAGTTGAAGAACCTCATATCTTTCTGGCTGAAACAAAGGTGTATAAGACCTGTCCATTAACCTTAAGGACCGAATAATCAATTCCTTTGGTGAAAACGGTTTTTCTAGAATATCATCTGCACCAAGCTCTAAAGTCATCAATCGATCTGAAGAATCCACTTTTGAAGATACTAGAATAATTGGTGTTTTGGGATTGTGTAATTTAATCATATGAATCACTTCAAACTTCATCAAGTCTATTCGCTCTAGATCGAATATCCATAAGTTTGGTGATTCATGTACACAAGTCATTGCTCTATCGATACTTGGTAAGAGCTTTAAGTTCCATCCTTCTTTTTGAACATATAATGCTGCAATTCGACTCATTGTTTCGTCTTTCGAGACCAAATATACTGTATAATTCATTGTTTCCCCCCATAACTACAGGTCCTACTAGCTCCATCTATACACCTGTATCATAAGTTTGAAATCCATTTCATTTGTCTTATTAATAGATTATCAGATGAATTTTATGAAAATGTGTATAAATTATGTGAAATTGTGTTTTATCCAATAAAATCTACCAAAGAAGGCATGATAATCTTTGAACCTGCTGATAACGATGCACTATAAACAGTTTCTGCGTTTGCAAGATACATCGAAACTTCAGCAATATCCGCATCCTCATTACTACTGAGTAAAGCAGTATAAGTATAATGTTCTTGATTAAGTCTGTTAATGGACATATTCACATAGCCTTGTTTGGCACCAACCTCTGCTTTTGTAGATCTAACAGACTCCAGTGAGTTATCTAACTCATCAAGGAGTTCTGATAAGTCTAGTGGTTTTTCTACGACAACTCCACCTTCTACTACTTTGTAAGTCTCTTGTCCTTCTAAAGCCATAGCTATTTTATCAACAACTGAAAATACCGAACTTTCACCTATACCGAATAATTCATTCCCTTCTACATTTACATCTACTTCAGAATTCTCCCCAATATGATAAATCATATTCTCGGATGAATCTGTACTAGGTATTTGATCTGCTATATGTGTTGTATACAAATTCATAATATCAACATCAGACATTGAAGCTTCATAGGGGCCTTCTAGGTTAATATATGCATCGTTGTACATTAGTAGATCATTTGCATCCTTTGTAAAAGGTTCTGATCCAATATTATAACCACCAAATAAAGATTCTCCTGCATAACTATTGTTACCCACTTCAACGAGCTGTTCTTGTATCTCTCTAACTTCAGAGAGTATTGCTAATCGATCGTCTTCTGATAGAGTATCATTGGCAGCTTGCACAGTAAGTTCTCGTATATTCTCTAGCAGTTCTTCAACACTGTTAATTGAAGTTTCAGTCACGTTTAATCTCGAAACAGCATCATTTGAGTTGGCTTGATACTGCTCAATTTCCATTAGATATGATGAATATTTCACTGATTTTGCAGCACCAACAGGATTCTGAGATGCTTCTTGAAAGGACTTCCCTGTCGACATTTGTACATACATATCATTCATGTTATTCAGATTTTTCTGTAAATTATAGTTCATAGTTTTTATCATCATTGAACTGGTAACACGCATTCTAACCTCCTAATTGTGAAATGGTCGTTGCAATTATTTCACTCCATATGTTCATCATCTTAGCTGTCGCATCGTATACTTGTTGTTGATAGACAAGTGTGGTCATCTCTTCATCGATTGAGACACCTGAAATAGACATACGATTTAAATCTATTTGCATACACAGTTGACCTGTGCCTTCAGCTTGATTGCTTGCATAGGATGTTTCTGAGCCCAATTGAGTCGATAACTTGCTCATATAATCCGAATAATTCGCTTCAGAAAAAGCATTTGGATCATTTAAAGCATCAATCATATTAAAAATGTTTTCAGCATTACCTGCTTCGCCAAATTTTGAAGACATAGCAAATTTTTCAGGATGTTCTAGGAGTTCATCAGATAATGAAATAGTCATAGCTTCGATATTGGTTGAATCAAATAAGGACACACCCGTGCTACCATCCAAACCAAATCCAGATTCATGGACAGTATTCATATTTGCTATAAGTGTCTCAGCAAACTCATCGAGTGACTTCATATAATAAGGAATACCTTTATACTCATCATCATTCATCAAATCCATGTGTCCTTTTAAAGAACCACTTTCAGGCTCATAGCTCTGACCATTTGACCATGAGAGTTCCACATATCTAATACCCTCTACAGTAACTTCTTTGGTTTCTATGGTTTGATGATCACCTTCGTTTACCAGTAAATTGTTATCTGCAATGATATTGTAACTAAGAATAGGTTCACCATTGACGGTTCCTACATTGACTTCATTTACGGTAATGTCCATTATTGAACTTAATTCATCTACAAGCAGATTTCTTTGATCAACTAGAACACCTGATTCACCCCCACTTAAACTAAGATTGAGAATCTGTTCGTTTAAATTGGCAATCTCAGCCGCTATTTGATTAACTTGATTAACTTCATAGGAAATTTCTTCTTCTACACTGGTCTGAAGATCATACAACTGCTTGGCAGAATTATTAAGCGTATCGCATAGAGCAATGACATTTTGAATAACTGCTGTACTCGACGCAGAACTTTGTGGTTCTGTAGAAAGTGCTTCTAAAGATTGAAGCAAATTATCTAGTTGACTAATGACACCAGTATCATCGAGTTCTCCTAAGATGGTTTCCATTTGATTTAATCCATCAAGTTTTGTTTGCCACTCACCATAACTCGGCATAGACTCCCAATACCTTAAATCTAAGTATTTAGATCTTTCTTGTTCAATGCTCATTGCATCAGGATTGATTACAACAACCATACCGCCATCTGATATTGAAGTTGTATAACCTGGCGTCTGATTCACGACTTGCCTAGTGTAACCCGCTGTATCTGCATTACTTATATTGGTGTTTGTTGTGTATAAATTCGTTTGAGAGGTATAAAGCCCTGTAGAACAAAGTGAAATTCCCCCAAAAGTTGATGCCATAATATCACCCCAATTCTCTAATCAAGTTTTCTAAAAGTTCATCAACAGTATTCATCACATTGATATTGGCATTATAAGCTTGTTGGAACATCATCATATTAGCCATTTCCTCATCAACGGATACTGCTGACACTGCATCTAATTGAGTCTCTAGCTGTAAACTAAGTGTTTGCTGATTATCATATTGAAACTGCGCCTCTGAAGAGATAATCCCTAACCATTGGGTATATGCAGCTATGTATTGATCTATCGTAACGTCTTCATCTTCAGAAGTTATGATAGCTGCATTCTGAACCAGTGATATTTCACCTGCTAAAGTACCATCTCCAAGTTCACCTGAAATAGAAGTTGCAATTTTATTTAGATCCTCAAGTTCATGATTCACTTGAATATTACCTATTTCAAATGGTTCATTTGGATGAATAGGTACAAAAAAATCCAATCCAGTAGAGCCGTCTAAACCTGTCCCCGATGCATGAAGCATATTAACTTTTTCAATCATCTGCATCATACCGTTATTTATCACGCTTTTGGTTTCTGGAATGGAATTATATAATAGATCATTTAAAGCTGCTAAGGAACCACCTTCATTTTGAAAAGGTTGACCATTCGACCACTCCACCTCTGGTAAACCACTAGGTGGTTTGCTTGAAGCTATAATTTCATGAGCAGTGTTTCCTCCTACCAGCATTCCATTTGCTGTTGTAACGTCTACAGTACCATCATGTTGATAAGTAAATGTACAAGAAACCATTTTTGAAAGATCATCTAATAGCATATCTTGAAAATCTAAAAGTTCATTTGGCGGGTCTAAAGAAGAAGCAATCTGCGCGTTTACATTGGCGAGCTGACTTGTTAAGCTGTTAATAGTTAAAACAGTGTTTTCTAAATCTAATACTAGAGAATCTTCTATCGCGTCCAGTTGGTTTCCATACTGATCTAAAGTATCGCAAAATGAAACACCACTTTCAAAAACCAACGCACGTGCCGCTTGATCTGAAGGACTTTTTGACAACTCCTCCCACGCATTAAAGAACTCATCTGTTGATGTTTGCATATTGTAACCATAAAGATCACCGAAAGCAGTTTCAACTTCGTACAGATAGTTCTTTTCGGTTTCAAAATAAGACAGCTCATTGTAGCTATCACGACAACTTTCTCGTAAGAATTGATCTGTTATCCTTCTAACATCTTGTACTCTTACACCACCTCCAGTACTGGTTATTGTATAACTGGAAGGTGGATTGATAGATGTGTGAATAGCCTGCTGTCTGGTGTAACCTCTTGTAGATGCATTGGTCATATTATTAGTTGCTACAGTTAAAGATGTTTGACTCGCTGAAACACCACTATAGGATGTATATAAACTGCTATATAAACTCATAACTACCTCTTAAGATTAATCAGTTCTTGTAGTAATTCATCTACGGTTGAAATTATTGATGAACTTGCCTGATAACCACGTTGTGCAACAATTAATTCACTATATTCTCTTGATAGGTCTACATTGGACATTTCAAGTGTGCCTACACTAAGTTGACCTGTTCCGCCAGTTCCTGCTGGACTTCCAGTTGTAAAATCACCTGAGTTAGGTGTCGCTGAATAAAGATTGCTACCTGTTTTTTGCAGACCAGCTGGGTTATCAAAATTGGCCAAAGATAAAATTCCTAAAGGATGCTGTTCACCATTAGAATATGTGCCCATTACAACACCATTTGCATCTATAGAAAAATCTAAAAGTGATCCAGCAGCATTTCCATCTACATAACTTGGTTGTACATTACTTTCAGCTCCATACATTGTGAGTCCAGAAAAATCCATACTAAACGTAAATTCAGCAGCTCCAGTTGTCGCACCTGGATCTAGAGTCACAGTAGTTTCTACTGGAAATGCTGTATCATCCGTAATTAATTGACCTTCTGAATCGAACTTCATATAACCTGAATTTAATTCATTGCCATCTTCATCAACAGTCTTATAATAGTATGATGTTTCTATTTCTCCAGAAGCATTCACTTCTGAATAGCATTCATAAAATTCTGTATTAACTTGATACGATGCTCCTAATGAGTCATGAACAGTCATTGGCATAATATAATCTGCCGATAATTCACCCGTTCCAATATCATCCATAGCCACCCCTTGTGACTCATTTGCAGCATTAAGATTACCAGTCAATACGGCTTCAGTTGTCACTGATGGAGAAACTGTTGAGCTTGAGCCTCCATCAATGTTGTATATATTGATAGGCACTGGTTCTGTAGATGTACTAAAGACATATGAACCATCTGATTGGATTTCAGTATCTTGCCATCCACATACTTGATAGCCCTCGGCAGTAACTAAATTACCATATGAATCAATACCGAAATTACCTGCTCTGGTAAAGTTATACTCCCCATTAGGGTTTTGTACGACAAAATATCCTTCTCCACTAATTGCCATATCTGTTGGATTACCAGTATATTGTAAACTACCCATCGTATTTATAGTGGACATCGACGCTACTGTTACACCCAATCCAACTTGTTTAGGATCAATACCACCCACATTGTCTGTTGGAGCCGTTGCTGCATTGATGGTTTGGTACATCATATCTTGAAATGAAACGGTTTGGTATTTGTAACCAATTGTACTCGCATTAGCAATATTGTTAGAAATAACATCTATCTTTGTTTGATTACTACTAAGCGAGGAAACGCCTGTATAAAGTGATGACATCATTATTCAGTCACCTCCGGAGTCGGGTCACTCGCAGTGATAACTGATAGTGAATTGTATTGAATGCCATTAACTTCTAAATAGTTCACACCATTTTTCATAGACACAGAGTCAACAATCCCCGTTGTAATTGTCCCATCAGAATTGTTGAGTGTAACTTCCTTTCCCATTAAGCCAAAGGCATACATTGTATTGATAGAGTTATTCATGCTCTGCATTTCTTCAAGTGCAGAAAACTCTGCCATTTGAGAAATGTACTCACTATTATCCATTGGTTCCATTGGATTCTGATTTTGAAGTTGGGTAATCATTAGATCCATAAAATCTTGAGAATCAAGTACTGACGGATCATTGCTCGGTTCAGTACTACTAGGTTGTATAATATAATCATTTGAAATATTTGTTATGTTACTCATAGTCGCCTCCTTGTTTTCTAATTCAAGAATACGAGTCAATTGTGAGAATTTTGCTGTAAAATCTATGAACATTGTGAAAGAATATGTGAAATGATGAAAGTAAATTTTATTTAGACAAAAAAAATAGGCAAATTATTTGCCTATCTGAACAATGCTGTGGATAATTATCCTCTATAGGAAACTATCCACACCCTTATTAACTTATCCTAACTTTCAAGAATCTTTACAATACCATGATAACCATCTACTTCTAATAGATCTCCATCTTTTACAATATCCATGATACCCATCAGCCCACTCACACAAGGAATACCATACTCTCTAGCGATGATACCACCGTGTTGTAATGGTCCACCGATTTCCATGACCACACCAGCAGCATTTGTAAATATTGGTGTCCATGATGGTTCTGTGAATTTTGCAATGAGTATTTCCCCTGAGTTTAGAGGTTTTTCATATGGAGAATGAAGGACTTTTGCCCTACCTGTAACTTTACCCGGTGCTATTGCATCCCCTATAATATCACCATCTTTAACTTCCATCTTTGGTTTATATACTTTACCTCTACTATCGATCACAAGAGGCCAGTTATTCGATTTCATATAACCTGATAAGTTTGTAGCTCTTGCAGCTCTAATATCAAATGACTTATCCTTTTGTGCTTTATCAATCTCATCTGCCTTTAAGTCAAAAATATCATATGGTTTATCTAATCTTCCTTCACTAACTAACTTATCTGCAATTTCAAGACATATATCATGAAGTTTAGCCATGATAATGACAATTAAATACTTAGGATGTTCACGGTATCCAAAGGTGGCTTTCATTCTTGCAGCTGCATTAACAAATTTTTTCTCTTTCCCCTTTTGTCTAGCAACTTCTAAGAGTCTCTGGTAGGCTTCTTTTCTCTTTTCATCTACCGTTAATATATGATTATCTTCAAGATTTATTTCAATGAGTTTATCGTAAAGCATACCGACATCTTCATAAAGTCTCTTTGATGCGACATCAATTTCTTTGAAACCTCTTGCTGAAAACTTATCCATAAACTCATCATACATACTTAAAAATTCATTTGAAAATTCTCTATTACCCACTTGATTTTCAAAAGCTTCTCTTGATAATACTTTCTTAAAGCTGTCATCACTAGCCATCGCAAATAATAGGTGTCCCATTTCACTTGTTGGATTACCATCAAGGTCCATATTCATTGCTGATAATTCTTTTTCAACATCATCATCTTTAAATATTTTAGCCATTGTAGCCTTGCTGATCATTCCTGTAAAAATAACAGGAGCCGTTCCCATTGCTTTTGTCATAATTGATAATGCATTATTTGCTAGTGCTGAGAAATCACCTTTTCTAGAAAGATTTGCAGTTTCTACAAGGATCTCATCCGCTGTATTCTTATAGCCCTCAATCGCCTTTTGATAGTTTCCATAAACACCGGCTAAGGCTCCAGGAATCATAGTGAAAATAGATTTGAATATCAACTTCTTAGCTTTCTCAGTACCTTCAACTTTACCTTCAAATGGATGTACATTCAGATCAATTGAATCGAATATTTTCTTTATGTTTCCATCATAACTGTTGATAAATTTTAAACCATTCTTTTTACCAACAACCTTTTGAAAAGCCGTCATACTGAAATACTCTTTACCATAAATAGCAGGTGTAGAACCATTTGCCTGAGGCGTCATCATATTCATTTTTAACTCTACAAGCATATTTGCCCATAATTCCATACCCAAGACACTCATTGGTTCATCAAAACCTTGCGTTAGGGCAATTAAATCAATATAATATCTTTTGTTTTTACCCGGTTCAGTTAACAATTCTTTAAATAGTGGAAAATGTGTTGTAATTGGTCTAGCTTGTAGTAGATACAGTTTGCCTTCTGATAATGCCCACTCTGTATCTACTGGATAACCATAGTGTTTCTCGCAAAGCTTAATTAAGTCTGCTAGTGCAACTACTTGATCAGAAGTTAAGGATTCTGCAGTCTTATCACTGTTTTCTTTTTCTTCTATACCACCTTCATGGTTCAACCACAAACCAATCTCTTTTTTGTTTATTTTCTTCTCGATTATTTTCTTTTCTACAACATCATATGTGTACATATCAGGTGTTACAATACCTGATACAATTGCTTCACCAAGTCCAAAACTTGAGTTAATTGATACTTCATCAAAACAGTTATTGAGTGGATTTAATGAAAAACCAACACCACTAACATCAGAGGCAATTTGCTTTTGTATGATTATCGCAATACTTGTTTTTGTTAAGTCTAAATCATTTTGCTTTTTATAAGCCATTACTCGGTAATCAAAACATGACGAAAATGCTTTGGCAACTTTTTCTTTCAAACCTTCTTCTTTAATTCCTAAATAAGTTTCATACATACCAGCAAAACTTGTGCCTTCTAAATCTTCTTCTGGTGAAGAGGATCTTACTGCATAAACAGCCCCAGCGACAGAACCCAATGCACTGTTAAATGCTTTTTCTTGTTCCGCAGAGAATACCAGACTTTCTGCTAAGATCTTTACAGCATCGCATGTTTCTTTTGTTGGATTTCTCATAGCTTGTTTAAAAGCTTCCGAAGATTTAATTGACTTTAACCATTCACTGAAGAAATCGACGGACATAACGAAACCTTCAGGTACAGGTAAACCAACCTGTGTTGTTTCCATAAGTGCTTTCGCTTTTCCACCAACTTGAGTAATCTTAGGTATTTCTTTTTCATTAAATAAATAAATCATACAAACCTCCTTAAGCTTCAACTTCTGAAATATTCTTAAAAACAGAAACATAATATAGGACTAATAAAAAAACTATGACAGCAATGAATATTGCTGATATATGAATGTCTATACGTTCAACTACAAATCCATAGATTAATGCACCAAGAGGTGCCCCACCCTTTGTAATCAAACTGACAATTGAAAATACTCGAGACATATATTGCTCAGGTGTTTCTTGTTGAACATATGTCTGCATTGGAATACCAACCAACATAAAAGATGTATAAAGCAAAAACAAACTAAAACTAAATAATATGAAGAAGATCAGTGTATCGTTACCTAGATACATTACTGCCATTGGTTGAAGCATCAAAGCATACAAGCCAATAGAAATACTGATGAGAATCATACCTGTAATAAAGATCTTTTTTAATTTTCCCTCTCCAGCTATATAACCTGCAATGATACTTCCAACAAAAGCTCCTGAAAAAAGAATCAACTGTAAATAACCATAATAAGTATCTGTATAACTTAGGACTGTTCTAAAGAACAGTGGAAGTACCACAGAAAACAAGGGTTGTACAAAAGCATAAATCACTAAGAAAAAAGTACATAAACTAAAAATCATTCTTGACTGCTTAATGAATTTAAAACCTACTTTTAAATCACTCACAACAAGTTTAAAACTAATTTTCTTCTTCTTATTTTCATGAGTATAGTCAATAAACATCTCGCTAATTGAACTTAAAATAAAGGACAGTCCATTAATTAAAAACAAAAGTGTAATCCCAAATCTAACGTATAATCCAACCGCTACCAAAGGTGCAATCATACCAGCTACAATTCTTAAAGAGGCAACCTTTGAATTGGCTTTACTTAGATCATCCTTATCAACAAGCTTCGGAAGCATCCCTTTACTTGCTGGATCAAAAAAACCATAGAATGCAGAAATAATTACTTGAAATACAAACAACACAATTAAGTTCATATGGCCAATGTAGGAAATATAAGCCAAAAGTAGAACACATAAGCCACTAATGAGATCTGAAGTAACCATTATTTTTTTTCGATTTAACAAGTCTCCAATAACGCCACCGAATGGGAAAATGATGAGAATAGGTAGAATATACAGAAACGAAAACAAACCAATTGTTTTTGCTGAACCCCCTATATCCAAGATATAGAGTGGCATAATTAACATTTGGATACTAGAACCTAAATCGGATACAGTACGACCTGCTAACAACAAATTCAAGTTTCTGTTCATAAAACCACCGCCTTATTTGTATAGTGTTAACTTTAGTTTCTCATAATAATGGTCACAGGCTTCTTGTACTTGTTTAATATCATCTTCATCTAACACATCTCCTTTAATAGCAAGCGCATCTAGATACAAGCCCTTTAAAGTCCATCTTGAAATTTGAAGTACTTCTTTATATGAAATACCTTCTCTAAAAAGCGTTTCATCAATGTTATGGCTATAAACCTTTCTACGCCATTCATTAAGTTGGATTTTTTTTTCAGATGTAAACAGCAAATCAATAAATTGATCTGTAAAGCTAACCATATAAGGATATTCGTTCGCATATGATAACTTACTTTTTGTAATATCCGTTAATCTTAAAAGAATATCTGAATTCTCCCAGTCTATTACTTTATCCATAAGTTCATTGTTTAACTCTGATATAAACTCTATCGTATAATCAAATAATTCTTGTTTATCTTTAAAATGATGGTAGAAACCACCTTTTGAAATCCCTGCTGATTTTAGAATCTTATTAAGTGAAGCTTTTTCAAATCCATACTTTGAAAACTCCTCTAAAGCTGCGTTAACAACCGATTTTACTTTTTCATTATTTATATTGATAAAATCACAACCCTTCTATGACATCATGTTTCAAATCCAAACCGACCACACTGGTCTGTCTTTAGTATAACCCACTTATTCCGTTTTAGTCAAGAAAAACAGACCGACTTGGTCTGTTTTTTATTTATATAAATAATATTACCGTGTAAGTACTGAATTGGAGAACTCTCATAATAAATATAAAGAACAGATCAACTATGATCTGTTCTCAACAACATTATGCTTCAAACCACTTTATTTCAGATGGTTTCATAGTTATTCCTATACGACCATTATCCAAATAAATTATAGTTTTCTGATCTAAATCAGTATTATTCACCACACAGTACTTACCTGTTTCAGGATAGTAATGTACATCTACATTGTAATTACT
>PPCM01000561.1_pt1 | contig 29289 bp, 25 predicted proteins | sample 1555541 | NCBI WGS metagenome assembly PPCM01 (sample SAMN05284479, study PRJNA326546) | Marine sediment metagenome, whole genome shotgun sequencing project. | isolation source: marine sediment | place: Germany: Wadden Sea | collected 2012-09-05 | reverse complement strand
TACTGTAACCTTCCATTTATTATGAGAATTGGGGGTAAGGAATACTCGAAAATAGGTAGTGATTATGCCTCTGGAACGAAACTGATTAGTTTGTCAGGAAATGTTAAGAATAGAGGATTATTTGAAGTTCCATTTGGAAAAAGTATCAAAGAAGTAATAGAAGTTTGTGGGAAAGGTGTCAAAGATGATAGAAACATTAAAATGGTTCAACTTGGTGGGGCATGTGGTGCGATAATACCTCCATCTTTACTTGATATGGATATCGATAATGAACGCTTTGAAATCTTTGATAGTAAAATGGGAGCTGGTGCGATTATTGTTATCGACGATCGTTTTGATTTATTTGATATTATCTTAAGAAATATGGAGTTTTTCAAACATGAGTCTTGTGGGAAATGTACACCTTGTCGCGAGGGTCATATTCAAATTGTGAACTTACTGAAGAAATTTGTTAATTATGAAGCAACACAGTATGATTATAATTCTTTAAAATCACTAGCTAGTGTAATTCATGAAACATCATTGTGTGGATTAGGACAAACTTCACCTACAAGTATTATCTCCACAATGGAATTTTTCAACCATGAGTATATCAACAGAATAAAAGAATCAATTAAAAGGAGGGAAGTATAATGACTCGTATAAAAATAAATAGTCGAGAAATTGAGGTTGATGATAAGTTAACGATTTTGCAAGCTGCAAAGCAAAACAACATCAAAATACCTACCTTATGTCATTATCCCGATTTACATATTAATAGTGATTGCCGTATATGTGTGGTTGAAATTGAAGGTTATAGAGGGTTGAAAACCTCTTGTAGTACTCCAGTGAAAGAAGGGATGGTTATTAAAACCAACTCTCCAAAAGTATTAAATGCTAGAAAAACAATCACAGAATTAATATTGTCGAATCATGACGCCAATTGTACTGCTTGTGTTAGAAATATGCATTGTGAACTACAGTCACTCTCGAACAACTTAGGAATTGACATTAACAGATTCACTAATGTGTTAGAGAAAACAGAGATTGACAATCATAATCCAAGTATCGTTAGAAATGCAAATAGATGCATTAAGTGTGGACGATGCGTTGATGTATGCCGAGATGTACAAGGAATGCATGTTCTTGATAGTATGGGTAGAGGGCATGATATGGAAATAAAACCTGCTTTTGGAAAATATTTAAGCGATGAATCTTGTACATTTTGCGGGCAATGTGCAAACGTATGTCCTGTTGGAGCAATCATTGAAAAAGACAATACAGATATCGTTTGGGAGAAGTTGCATAATAAAGATATTCACGTAATCGTGGAAGTAGCTCCAGCTGTAAGAGTATCGATTGGTGAAGAAATGGGTTATGATTTAGGATTGATTCCGAATGGTAAATTGGTAAGTGCAATGAAACATTTAGGGTTTAATCATGTATATGATACAAACTTTACTGCTGATCTTACAATTATGGAAGAAGGTACCGAACTAATTAGCCGCATCAAAAATGGTGGAGTGTTGCCGATGATGACTTCATGTTGTCCAGGATGGATTAATCTTGCTGAACAAGAATATAAAAAGATATTACCACATATCTCATCATGTAAATCACCACAACAAATGTTTGGTGCATTAGCTAAAACGTACTACTCAGACAAATTAAATATCAAACCTGAGAATATTTTTTGTGTATCAATTATGCCATGTACTGCAAAAAAATATGAGTCCCAAAGAAGTGAGTTCAAATTTGATGGAGTTCATAGTGATGTTGACACCGTATTAACGACAAGAGAACTAGGAAAAATGTTTAGACAAATGGGTGTTGACTTTGATGAACTAGAAGAAATGGAGTTTGATGCGCCATTTGGCATCACTACTGGAGCTGCAGCGTTGTTTGGAGCAACAGGAGGGGTAATGGAAGCAGCCTTAAGAACAGTATCTGAGGTCTTAAATAATAAAGAATTAAAGAATCTTGATTTTAAAGATGTTCGTGGAATGGAAGGAATCAAAGAGGCGGAAGTTGAACTTGCAGGTAATACTTACAAAGTAGCGGTCTCTCATAGTTTGAGTAACGCAAGGGTACTAGTTGAAGAAGTAATAAAAGGAACATCTCCATATGCGTTTATAGAAATTATGGCATGTCCAGGAGGATGTATCGGTGGAGGAGGCCAACCATACGGAACAACAAATGATATGAGAATGACAAGGATAAACTCAATCTATAAAGTCGATGATGAAATGGTTTATCGCAAATCACATGAAAATCCAATGATTAAAGCACTATATAAAGAATATTTAAAAGAACCAAATAGTAAGCGAGCCCATCATTTATTACATACAAAATATAGTTATCGTAATGAAAACGTTTAAATAAAGTAAACACCTTCTTTCTGTGCTAAAATTTAACTACAGATAGAAGGTGTTTCTTATGGTAATAATAGGATATCAAGGTGTAGAGGGTTCAAACAGTGAAAAGGCAGCATTTGAACTGGCAAAGAAAAACGGATTCAAGGAATTTCAGTTACTTCCCCTGGTCTCTTCTTTTAATGTTCTTGATAACGTCATCAAGAAAAGAGTGAATTATGGAGTAATCGCAGTTGAGAACTCTAAAGGTGGAAGAGTATTAGAGTCAGATATGGTATTAAAGCATTTGAACCTCGAAAAAAGAGATCAAATAACATTACCAATTAATCATTTTTTGTTCGTGAAGAACGAGAATGTTGATGAAACAGACATAAAAAGGATTGCCTCTCATCCGCAAGCATTTAAACAATGTACAAATAACTTAAGCCATAATTATAGAAATGTGGAGTTAGTTAAGGATGAAGATACAGCAACCGCTGCAAGAAAGTTATCACTGGGAATATTTGATGATAGCGTTGCTGTTTTGTGTCGTAAAAACGCAGGTGAAATGAATGGTTTATATTTACTTGAAAGTCATTTAGAGGATACAGACGATAATAAGACAACATTTGAGATGTATTAATTTACATCTTTTTTTATTGAAGAAGTCTTAAAATAAAGCAATAAAAAAAGTGATTAGGTTATCAAATCACTTTTTATTTGTCATGATCTTTCTCATCGTTTCTGAAAACATCAAATATACTCATTTGGTTTTCTTGATCCACTTGATGATGGTACAGTTCATGGATTTTAAGAGCTAATTCCTCCTGAGTTTCATCCGTTGTGTTAACGATGAAATCGATATGTTTCAGGTTTTCTTTATTGAAATGTTCGCAATCTTTCTCTAAGCGATCAATCGTTTGAATTAGATTGTCTCCTCGTTCTAGCATTCGTTGTTTTCTAGTTTCTTCATCAGTCTCTAAAAGGATGATTACGGTGTCTTTAATCTCGTGTTTATATATGTGATTAGCACCATCAGGTTCAACGATCAATATTTTTTCAATAGTTGCACCTTTTTTAGGGGTTCCATAGTAATTATCATTGTATAAAACGTACTCTAAAAATTTATTCTTTTTAATTCTATTTTCAAACACTTTACGAGAAATAAAATTATAATCAATTCCATTAATTTCATCGATTCTAGGCTTCCTAGATGTTGTTGTAACCATCTTCTTATAGCCGTATTCCTCGATTAAAATTCTCGTAATGTCTGTTTTTCCACTTGCGCTCGCGCCTACTAAAACAAGCATTATGACCACTCCTTTAAGATACATATAAATATTATAGTACAAAGTCAGTAAAAATGGTATCAAAAGTTATTTGTTAGTGTAACTTTTATGGCCGTGATATAATAAAGGTAGTAAAGGAGTGATTATAATGAGTTTATATAACAAATATGAAGCATTAAGTCCCATATATCAAGGCGGATTGACAAATCACTTACCAATGATGCTGAACATTCTTGAAAAGTGGAAAGTCAAGAGAGAAGATATAGAGGTTTTGTTAGATCAATACCATGATAACCGGGGAATTTTTGATTTAAGTAATAATGTAGCACCTATTACAGATTTCGAAGAAAAATATGTTCACCTAACGAGTTATTACTTGCATGAGTTTCATACCAGTAATATGGAAGAAGTTGTTTCAACATTTATTACAAACCATAAAAACTGCTTACCAAGTTCTTTGTTTCACGGATTGATACGACTTTATTATAGCTTGCAGTCTGATAACGAGTTACAAGTAGCTCAAGCTCTTGCTTACTTTGATCTCGTAGCGGGTGATTTTAAGCTTGAAGGTAAACTTGTGTCTTCAAATCAAATTGAGTATTACTTAGAAAAGGCACGCGAAGACTATATTAAGTTAGGATTGACAATCAAGAGTGATAGCGCAACAGACAAGTATTTTGAGTTGTTGACTCATGAGTCTGTAAGAAACCTAATTGTCACATCTGAAAATGGAAGTATTACGAAAGAAGATTTATTGGACTTTATCTTAACAAAATACTTAGAGACAAATGATTTTTATGTTTTACATTTGATTACAGGATTCCATGCATTGACGGGATTGAATAAATACAATTATCAGTTTAACTATACAATGAAGCAATTCTTTATGAGTGCTCAGGTATTCTTTTTGTTAAACCCGAATAAAGAAATGATTAGAAGTACAAAACTATTGAGTAAAGATGAATTGTATAGTAAAAGGTTCTACTTAACGGACCCTCACGCTATGAAACTCTTTAACAGTATTTTGGATTTAATGGACACATATAACAACAAAAAATTACTAATTGTTGCGAATCGAGTGATAAACAAAGCTATGAATGATGATTTAAATAACTATGATATCGTTGATTAATTACTAAGTAGTAGTATAATATACATAGAAAGAAAAAAGGAGACAATTATGTTAGTTATTAAGAATGCAAAAATATTTACAATGGCTTCAAAAAATGACTTCCTAGGATGTGTTGTTTTGGAAGACGGAAAAGTAAAGGAAATTGGTGGAGAAGACCTTTATAAGAACTATAAAGATGCTGAAATCATCGACGCTTTAGGAAAAACACTAACACCTGGATTAGTTGATCCTCACTGTCATTTAGGTGTAATGGAAGAAGGAATTCAATTTGAAGGTAATGATACTAATGAAATGTCATCACCTGTAACACCAGAGTTACGAGGGCTGGATAGTATCTATGTAAAAGATATGGCTTTTGAATACACTTATAAATCTGGGATTACAACTGTTAATACAGGTCCAGGTAGTGCCAATGTGATTGGTGGAACTTTTACAGCAATCAAAACGTTTGGTGACACTGTTGATGAAATGATTATTAAAGAGGAAACTTGTATGAAAATGGCATTAGGTGAGAATCCTAAACGAGTATATGGAAAAGGTGGGAAATCTCCAATGACTCGTATGGCTAGTGCAGCTTTAATGCGTGAATGGTTGTTTAAGGCAAAAGATTACCACACAAAATATAATGCATGGTTAAACAAGGAAGAAGATGCAAAAGAACCAACGTTTGATATGAAACTTCATTCTTTAATGAGAGTGTTTGATGGAATGATTGTTAAGATTCATGCTCATAGAGCGGATGATATTATGACAGCAATTCGTATCGCGAAGGAATTCGACCTAAATATGACAGTAGATCATGCCACAGAAGCTTATTTGATTCCAGAACAAGTAAAAGAATCAGGATATAATTTAATTATTGGTCCAACTTTAGGAATGGCATCAAAATATGAATTAGTAAATAAATCGTTCGCTTCTGCAAAAGTGCTAGAAGACAATGATATTACATTCGCTATTATGACAGATCACCCAGTAATCACACTAGATACAACTTTAGTTCAAGCAGCTTTGTTTGTTAAAGAGGGACTTAGTGAAGAGTTAGCATTAAGAGCTTTAACGATTAATGCTGCAAAATTGAACGGTATCGAAGATAGAGTGGGTTCACTTGAAGTTGGTAAAGATGCTGATGTAGTAATTTGGGATGGACCAGTTTTTGATATAATGACTCGACCAGAATATGTAATAATAAATGGTAAAGTAGTTCACAAAAAATAATAATAGATAAATGGTGATAATATGTACCAAAAACATCATAGAAACGATGAATTATTTACGAGTGCATCGTTGTCGTTTGCTTTGCTCTTATTGACATTATTTTTGATATATGAGAAAGTAACAAATAACCTAATTAACGATATAGATTACTATTTCTATATCGTTATTAGTGTTTTTATTTTTACTGTATTTGTATATACAACAGTGTTCTTATTAATGAATCATAATTACCGTAGATTGGACATTGGAATTGATTTTGACAGAGAATGTGTCATTATTAAGAACGGAAAGAAAACAGTACCGTTTAGCGAAATAAGGTTGTTTGGTTATAATGCTAAGAAAAAAGATGTGAAACTTCTTGTTAAAGGAAAACTTTATGGATTTCTTCTAGAAAATATCGTTAACGAAAAGAACGAACCAATCAAAGAGGAACAAATATTAACGCTTGAAAACTATACAAAGAGAGTGGAACATCAACATCTATACAATTTTGATCTATTCATTGCAGTGATGATGGTAATTAGTTTATATTTGTACGCCTTTGTTAATGATGATTTTAGGCTACTATCGCATGAAGTAACCACTTTGGATTTAGCTATTGCTGGTATAATTGTATATCTAATTGTCAATCAATCAAATAGAATTAGATATTCACAATTACTGAAAGAAGTTACAGTGTCAGATGATGAAATAGAAGTAATAGATGAACCTATAATAAGCAAAGAAAAAAGTGATACAAATTAATGTATCACTTTTAATATGGTTTGATATATTTTCTGTTCTTTTGTTACATCAGTAATAGACAGTAAAGAAGTAAGTATTTCTCCAAAGTTATAGACAAGTAATCTGTCATACTCTTTTTGCTTCATTAATAGTTCTAGTAATCCATACAGTAAATCAAGGTATCCTTCTTTCTTTTTTAGTCCTAATTTTGCAGAAAATTTAGGAATAACTTTCTCAAACAGATAGCGATCACTATAATTTATTTGTATTCCAAGATAGTTACATATGATTTCGCGATCTTCGTTGTTAAGGTTAATAAAAGAAGTTATTAGTTCTTTTTCAGTTGGAACATTTGTAAAGAAGTATTTGTTTCCTTGTAGTTTGTTGAATACCTTTAATGCATCTAAATAGCCCAAGGAAATATTCTTTTGGGCGTTTTCTTGATTGAAGTGAAGAATGCTACCTAGCGGTTCAGATGGACATATGTATGTTAGGTTTATATCTTTATAGTTCGGTTTTCGGGTATTTCTTAGATTTACAGCTATGATATCTTTATAGCCTTTTTCTTTTACCATTTTAATCGGCATGTTATCTATCAACCCACCGTCAAAGAACTTTGTTGAATGATTTTTGTCTTGGTTAAAACCAGGGAATAATGCGCTTCCTAGTACATAGTATTTTAACTCGTTTTTATCAAGTTCACTAGCATAAATCTTCTGCGGTTTTTTCTCAGTAATATTAACAGTCACTAAACCGTACTCTATTCCTGAACTTGCTAGTAAGTCTTCATCAAGATACTTTTCTATTAGTTCACGTAATGGGTCTACATTAAGTCCTTTATTTTTCGTTATGTGATTATAAAGTTTCTTCGCTGTTTCAAAGTTTGCTTCCTTTAGTCCGTCTCGATATATTTTATCAATCATCTCAAAAGTACCATGTTCATCCCTGAACACAGTTGACATACTCATATTGTTCCACATCTCATAGGCATCATCAAATCGATTCTGGGCAAATAATGCCCCATTTAAAGCACCGACACTAGTACCTGTTACGATATCAATGTCAATATTCATCTCTCTCAATGCTTTCCATACTCCTATTTGATAAGCACCTCTTGCGCCACCACCGGCAAAAACTAGTCCATACATACATAAAACCTCCATTCAATATGTTAATTATATAATGATTTGTCGTTAATTATGTGAAGAATTAGTGTATAATTAGTTTAGGTGATTTTATGGAAAATATTTTATATTTGTTTATGATGTTTAGTGTCGTTGGATGGTTGTGGGAAACACCCTGGGTATCCATTAAGCTAAAGAAATACGTCAATAGAGGGTTTTTAAATGGACCTTATATTCCGATTTATGGATTTGCGGTTGTGACTATCGTGTTATCGATGGGCATTTTTAATGGTATGGATGATTCTAGATGGTATTTTGTGATACTTCAAATGGTTTATATGGCTTTGGTTACTGCTGTTTGGGAGTATACAACTTCCTATGTTCTTGAAAGAATTTTTCACACTAGATGGTGGGATTATTCATCACATAAATACAACATTCAAGGACGTGTAAGTTTATATGTTAGTGTCTTTTTCGGAATTGGTGGATATACATTATGGAAGTTTGTATTACCTCCTCTGCAATGGGTATTTGACTCTACATCTGATTTTACAATGATAACAGCATTATCAATATTCTATTTTGTTTTTACAATCGATTTGATTTTCACATTACGTGATCTATTTAAAGTTCGTAATATGATGTTAGCAATTGAAAAACTAAGTGCAGAGCTTAAAGACAAGTGGGATGAATCAGTTACTGAGATAAAAGCGAGTTTGAACACTAAAAAAGAAGGATTGTTTAATTCTCTTCAAGAGATTAGAAATGAACTTGAATCAAGATATAATAAATTACCTAGTGGACCAACACCACGTGTAAAAAGAGAGTTAGAGAAAATATCAAAAGCGATATCAAATAATAAATATGTTGCCCGATTCTATGAGAAATATCCGAATTCATCTTCTAAAGGATTAAAAAGATCTAGAGAGTTGCTCGCTTCTCTACAGAAGAGAGTGAGTAAGAAATAATGAGATTTAATCTAATTATCGACGAGAAAAACTCATATAGAACATTAGGGCAATTAGTAAGATACAATCGACTTAGAAATCAATACTCTTTACGAGATTTGAGTGCGTTATCTAATATATCACACACGTTGATTTCAAATATCGAAAAGGGAAAAGTATCATCTCATCCTGATACGTTAAAAGAACTTCTAAAGGTATTGGGAATTGAGTTTAAAAACGATAAAGAAATTGTAGAGGAGTTTGTTGAACTTTACAATGAATTATTTAATTTCTTGTTTGAATATGAGTATACGAAATCGAAACCAATAATGGATAAATTACTCAGCAACGAAGAGAAGTATATTAATAGTATTGTGGCAGCTGAGTACTTGCTTATAAAGTATTTATATTTGGCTTTAACAGATGAATTATATGGTGAGTATCAAGAATCAATTGAACAATTTGTAAAACTATATGAATATTTAGGAGACAACCAAAAACAAATCTTTTCTTTGATTTATGGAGTATATAAATATAATCAAGGAATCTACAGTGAAGCTTATGAGAATTTCAGGAAAGCAAAAAAGGTAGGATCAACTGAGTTAGATATGCTTGTTGATGTATACATTGTTAAAACATTTGTAAAAATGTATCGATTTATGGATGTAATTAGTCTTAGTGATAAATTAATTGTTGATTTAGAGAGTGAGTTACTATATCTAAGAGCAATGGAGGTTAGATTAAGTATTGCCTATTCTCATATAATTGTCTTGAAATTTGATAGCGCATTTGAATTACTTAATAAAATCTACCGTTTTGCTAAATTTTACAATGCTGTATATATACTCGGTGAGTGTGATTTATTATATGCAACGATATACTTTAAACAAAGAAGATACGAACTTGCTGAAATTAGAATTTCGAAAGTGATCGATGATACTCTTATTGTGTCTTATGTAAAGATGAAACTAGCATATATTCTTGGTAAAAAAGAAGAAGTAATGAAGTACTATCGTGAATTTCAACAAATAAACAGGAAAAAGAAATTTGTGAAGTCTGAGTATTTACTTAAGATTGTTTTAAATGACTTAGGTCTTGAAATAATCGATGACAAGGAAATACAAAAAATGTTTGCAGTATTATTAGAATTTGGTAAGAAATCGATTGATTTAGAGTTGATTGATGCGGCATATTCACTGAATATTAAGTATTACAAGGAACGAAAGATGTATAAAAAGGCTTTGGAGTTGAGTGAAGAGGCTCGTGGGTTAAGGAAATACGGTGTCAACTTTAAAAAAATCTACAAATAAGCACGATAACGATTTACAAACGATGGTTAAACAATGTTTAACCATCGTTTTTATATGTTTGTAAATTAACGGAAATATCTTGATTTATACTGTAATTCGTAAGATAATAGTCTTGTAGAAGATAGGGAACCGAGTTGGTATGTACTACATCTATAAAAGTAATATGCTTTTGTAGGAAAGAAATTTCAAGGTACAAGGGGCTTACCACTCAAATGAAAGTAATGACTTTTGTCATTATTTTTTTTGCTTTTTCTAATAAAAAAAGGTGCAGGATTTCCTGCACCTTTTACTGTATAATCTAGATTTTTTCTCTTGGTGTGTAAGTTGTATGAAGTAATTCATGAGCTTTTTTACCATAAGGTTCACCTAAGTAATCATCATATAACTTTTTAATCATTGGGTTTTCATGTGATTTACGTCTTGGCATTGATTTATCAATGTCATAAATTGCTTTTTGACGTTTCAATAGAACATCTTGATCACCGTGATGATAAGGTTGTCCACCTCCACCAATACATCCACCAGGACAAGCCATGATTTCAATAGCATGGAAGCTAGCTTCACCAGCTCTAATTGCTTCTAATAATTTACGAGCATTACCTAAACCATGAGCAATACCAATATTTAATTCTAAGTCACCGATTTGAACTTTTGCTTCACGAATACCTTCTAAACCACGTAGTTGTTCAAAGTCGATTTTCTCTAATGTTTCACCTGTAATCCATTCGTAAGCTGTACGAGTAGCAGCTTCGATAACTCCACCAGTAGTACCGAAGATAACTCCAGCTCCAGTAGACTCACCCATTAAACTATCGAATTCTGAATCTTCTAAGTTAGCAAAGTCGATTCCAGCTTCTTTAATCATATGACCAAATTCACGAGTAGATAATACATAATCTACATTTAAGTGTTCTTCTTTAGAAAGTTCAGGTCTAGCAGCTTCGGCTTTTTTAGCTACACAAGGCATGATAGATACAACTTTCATATGTTTAGCAGGAATACCTACTTTTTCAGCGTAATATGTTTTAGCGATAGAACCCATCATTACTTGTGGTGATTTACAAGTTGAAGGAATATCTAACATATCAGGAAATTGATGTTCAAAGAATTTAACCCAAGCAGGACAACAAGAAGTTAACATTGGTAATGTTCCACCATGTTGAATTCTGTGTACCAATTCGCTTGCTTCTTCCATAATTGTTAAGTCAGCAGCGAAGTCTGTATCAAATACTCCGTCAAATCCTAATCTTCTTAATGCTGTAGCGATTTTACCTGTTGAGATAGAACCAGGTTCCATTCCAAACATTTCACCGATAGCAACACGAACAGCTGGAGCAACTTGTACTACTACATGCTCACTTTCTCGAGCTAACGCACGCCATACGTGAGGTAAATCATTTTTCTCAGTTAATGCAGCAGTAGGACATACAGCCACACATTGTCCACAGTAAGTACAAGAAGTATCAGCTAAATCTAAATGGAAAGCACTACCTACTACGGCATCGAATCCACGATTTAATCCACTTAATACACCAACTGTTTGAACATCGTTACACATTGTTTCGCAACGACGACACATAATACATTTGTTTGGGTCTTTTATAATTGATTTAGAACTAGTATCTAGTTCGTAGTTCATTTTTTCACCTTTAGCATGAATTTCACGAATGTTTAATTCTTGCGCCAAAGCTTGTAATTCGCATTCTAAGTTTTTCGTACATGTTAAACATTCGAATGGATGGTTTGATAATAATAGTTCTAAGTTATTACGACGAGCGTTGATTGCTTTGATTGTATCAGTTCTAATAACCATTCCTTCATAAACTGTCTCAGCACAACTTGGTGCTAATGCAGCACGTCCTTGAACTTCAACAACACATACACGACAACTTGCTACTTTATTTACAACTCCAAATTCTTCTAAATTCATATGACATAAAGTTGGAATATGTACCCCGATTTCTTTAGCAGCATCTAGAACTGTAGTTCCAGCAGGTACCTGAAGTTCGATACCGTTAATAGTTATATTTACATTTTTCATTTAACTGCCTCCTTAAGGTTTGATGATCGCATCAACTGGACATGCACTGTAACATGCTCCACAAGCGATACATTCATCCTCATTAATAACGTGTGCGACTTTTACTTTTCCTTCGATACAACTTACAGGACACACTCTAGAACATTTTGTACATCCAATACATTTATCAGGGTTGATTGAATAAGTTGATTTCTTAGTTTTATAAGCATATGCTTCATATTCTTCTCTAAAATATTTCAAAGTAGATAAGATTGGGTTTGGAGCAGATTGTCCAAGTCCACATAAACTACTGTTTTTAACGTTAACGGCTAAATCTTCAAGAATATTTAAATCTTCAGGACAACCCTCTAATTTAATTAGTCTATCAAGAATTTCATATAAACGTTTTGTTCCGATACGACATGGAGTACATTTACCACAAGATTCATCTTGAGTAAAGTCTAAGTAGAATCGAGTTAATTCTACCATATCATCATCTTCATCTAATACGATCATACCACCAGAACCCATCATTGATCCGATGGCTTTTAATGATTCATAATCGATTGGAGTATCTAAGTGATCTACTGATATAACTCCACCACTAGGACCACCTGTTTGTACAGCTTTAAATTCTTTTCCATCAATGATACCTCCACCGATATCAAATACGATTTCTCTTAAAGTAGTACCCATTGGAACTTCTACAAGTCCGATGTTATTAATTTTACCAGCTAGTGCGAATACTTTTGTTCCTTTAGAACCTTCAGTACCAATTGATGAGAACCATTCTGGACCATTTAAAATGATCGGTGGAATGTTTGCGAATGTTTCAACATTGTTAACACTTGTTGGGTAACCTTCAAATCCACATTCAGATGGGAATGGAGGTTTTTTAGTAGGTTCACCACGTTTACCTTCTAATGAGTTGATTAAAGCTGTTTCTTCACCACATACGAATGCACCAGCACCTAAACGAATTTCAATATCAAAATCGAATCCACTTCCGAAGATATCTTTTCCTAAGAATCCATATTCTCTTGCTTGGCTTAATGCTACTTCTAATCTGTGAATTGCAAGTGGGTATTCCGCACGGATATAAACCTTACCAAAATTTGCTCCCATTGCATAACCAGCGATTGTCATTGCTTCAATTACAGTATGTGGGTCTCCCTCTAAGATAGAACGGTCCATAAATGCACCTGGGTCTCCCTCATCCGCATTACAAATTACGAATTTAGGTGTAGCTTTTTGTTTTGCAGTTAATTCCCATTTTAAACCAGTAGGGAATCCACCTCCACCACGACCACGCAATTGTGATTGTTTCATGATATCAATTACTTCAGTAGGAGTATTTTGATTCAATACTGTTGCTAAAGCTTCATAACCACGAACAGCGATATATTCAGCGATATCTTCAGGATTTACGAATCCACAGTTACGTAATGCAATACGTAATTGTTTTTTGTAGAAATCCATATCTTTATGTTCTTTAATTTTTTCTTTTTGTTTTGGATCTTCAAATAATAATCGTTGTACTACTCTACCTTTAATAACGTGTTCTTCGAAAATTTCGTCAATATCAGATAGCTTAACCTTTACATAGAATACATTATCCGGTTGAACTTTGATGATAGGACCTTGTCCACAAAATCCAAAACAACCAGTTTTTATTACTTGTACTTCCTCTTCCATTTTTAATTCTTTAACTTTTGCTTTAAGATTATCAATCATAATTTGTGAATCACTAGCCATACAACCAGTACCACCACAAACCAATAAGTTTATTCGGTTTCTCATTTTTTCATCACCTTCTTGAATGATTCAACTAAGAAGTTTTCTTCCATCATTTCTCTCTTGATAATTACTTGATCAACGAAATCATCAGCAACTTCTTCAGTGATTTTTCCATAAACACGAGGTTCTTCACCAGGGATGTTTACTTGGATAGTAGGTTCCATATGACAGAAACCAATGCAACCAACGCTAATTACTTTAATGTCTTTTAGTTCTTTTTCAGCGATGATTTCTAAAATTTTATTAAATGAATCACGAGCTCCAGCAGCGATGCCACATGTACCCATTCCAACAAGAACTTCAATCATTTCAGCATCAGGTGCTTCACCTTTTTCGCGTAAATCTACTTGTTTTTGTAGACTTTCACGTAGGGCTTTTAATTCTTCTAAACTTTTAATTGCCATTATTTTTCACCTCGATATTCGTTAATGATATCTTCAACCATTTGCTCAGTCACATGTCCATAAACCTTTTCACCAATAGTCATAACTGGTGCAAGTCCACAAGCTCCGATACAACGAACGTCGCGTATTGAAAATAATCCATCTTCAGTGACCTCATTTTTTTCTACTTTTAAATCGTTAAGGCATTTATGTAAAATTTTCTCAGAACCTTTTACATAACAAGCAGTACCCATACATACAGAAATTACGTGTTTACCAGTTTCTTTTTCACTAAAATAAGAATAGAAACTAACCACTCCGTTTACTCTCGCAGCACCTAAATCAAGTTTTCTAGCTACATATAATTGTAAATTATGTGGAATGTACCCAAACAGTGTTTGAGCACGGTGAAGTACGTTGATTAGACTTCCACTTGGATCTGGAATTGATGCGATATAAGTATCTAATTCAGCTAATTTAGCTTGGTCTAACTCGTTAATATTCAAATTAACATTACTCATAATTTATCTCCTTTCGTTTGTCGAAATTATGTATTTATTTACTCCTATTTTGACAATAAAATAGTACCAAAAATATGACTAGTTTACAATATAAATTAATTTACTATATTTAGATTAAATATAAATAACAAGGTAATCCCTTAATGTAGCCACCACGATTAAATTGCAAAATGCTTTTTTTATTTTTTTTATTAACAAGTATTTTGTAATACTCTTTAAACAAGGGCTTAATACTGTTTTTTTAACAATATAAATATTACTTATTTACTTGCTTTTTTTGTGTAAAAAAACTATTATATAGTAGAGTCAAATAAAAAGATTGAAGTGATAAAATGAAAACAAATAAAACCAAGAAATTTTTTATTTTTATATGCATTCTTTTAGCATCAGTTTTTTCAATATTAGGGACAATTGTTTTAATTCAAGAAAGTGAACATGTGGCTTTGACATATGAAGAGAGACTTTTGGATAATGCAAATCTAATCAGTCGCGATCAAACTGTTGTAAATGGTGTTATAAGTGATGAAATTAACTTGCAAAATCACGTAAACACACAGTATATCGATGTCTTAACCTCGATTGACCAGGTGGTTATTGTTGACGATAATTGGGTTGTACTTACACACTACAATGAATCGTTGATTGGAACAACTTATGATGAAGGGTTTGAATTGGATGCCTTCTCAGGTGCTACATACATTATTACGGAATCAGACTTTGATAATGATACTAGAAGAGCGTTTGCTCCAATTTACTCTGAAGGGCAGATTGAGGGAATCGTTAGTGTAGGATTGTCTATTGATGTTATTCATGACGCTCAACAAAGTAGAATTGCAAATATTGTTATGATGTTTTCATCGGCTATGTTTGTTTCTCTAATTTGTGTATACGTAATATACAGTCAGTTTAAGGCAGACTTATTAGGCTTTACAAGTTCAGAAATATGTATGCTTTATGCAGAAAACAAAAGTATTATAGATCAATTAGATGAAGCAGTTATATCTGTTGATAAAGATTTTAAAATATTGACAATTAATAATTCATTTAGGGTGATGTTTGGCTTCACAGATTCAAGTATAGGTAAGAATGCGAATGAACTTTTTCCAGACATTAGATTTGATTTAATCATAGAGAATGATGAACATATTATGAGTAAGTACCAAAAAATTGAAAATAGAAAAGTTTTAATGAATGCTTTTCCGTTATATCAAGATGATAAGATAATTGGAGCAAGCGCAGTATTTAGATCCTATCTAGAAGTAGATACTTTGCTTGACCAAATAAAAGGATATCAAGAAGTATCTGAGGCGTTACGATCACAAAAACATGAGTTTCAAAATAAACTTCATGTCGTTTTAGGGCTTATAAAAATTGGCGATTATTTGAAAGCTGAAAATTATATTATGCAGAACGTTTATACGACTAACTTGGCAAGCGATTATTATTCATCAAGAATTAAGGATGATCGAATTTTAGCTTTGTTTGTTGGTAAGGAAATCCAATGTAAAGAGCACAACTGTAGCCTTTTACTAACAAGCGATTCGTATTTATCTAAAACACATTATCCGATCAATTCAGATGATATTGTGTTGATACTAGGAAACTTGATTGATAACTCAATTGATGCATATGAAAACAAGGATATTGATGACAAAAGAATTGTAGTAGACATTTTTGAAGACGAGAGTTTGCTGAAAATTAACGTTGTCGATGAGGCTGGTGGAATCAAGGCAGAAATTATCGACCATATGTTTGAAAGAGGTATTAGTTCTAAGGTTGGTGACAGTAGGGGTACCGGGTTATCACTAGTAAGTGAAATTGTTTCAGTGTATAATGGAGAAAAGAATGTATTTAGTTCTTTAGAGGAAACAAAAATAGAGATTATTTTAGGAAAGGTGACATTATGAAATTAAGAATACTAATCGTTGAAGACGATCCCATGGTTGCACATATTCATAAACACTATTTAAATGATTTAAAGAGTTTTGAGATTATAGACGTTATTGATAATGGACTGGATGCATTAGAATATATTAGAAAGAACAATCAGGATATTGATTTGGTTATTTTGGATGTACAGATGCCTTTAATGAATGGACTTGACGTATTGAAGACACTGAGAGAAGAAAGCAATGATGTTTCCGTAATTCCAATCACTGCAGTTAACGATAATAAAACAATCAGTGAGTTCTTAAATCTAGGAGTGATTGATTATTTAGTTAAACCATTCTCACAAGAAAGATTTAATCAAGCTGTTTATCGTTGTGAGTTAAAGTATAAGATGTTCCAGGAAAATGGTAAATTGTCACAAAAAGACATTGATCAAATGTTTAATACAAGTAGTGAATCAAATCTACCTAAGGGACTTCAAGAAAATACGTTGAGTTATATTGTTAAGAGTATTAATGAACACAAGGGAGAACTTCTCGATGTTGAAGAAGTATCTTCAATTACAAACCTTTCAAAAGTTTCACTAAGAAAATACTTGGACTATCTAACAGAAGTGAATGCGATTGAGAAACGCATTGATTATGGAACAGTTGGTAGACCGAAATATAAATACTTCATTAAATAGTAAAATTAAAACCACTCTACATTTAGAGTGGTTTTCTTATATTTGGTTTTTACTGAGAAACTTTGAAACTGTCTCTTCATACAATTTTCGATTTGTCTGATAACTCTGAGCATGATCAGCTCCTTGACAAATATAGGTGCTATCAATATCTTTCTTCAAACTTGTTAATGAGTAGAAGTGTGTAATATCTATAAAGTTGTCGTTATCACCGTGAATGAAAAGAATCGGTGCCTTTATGTTTTTTAGATTTTTGATCGGATTAACTTTTAGTAATGGTGCCTTATATAACAAGACGCTCATCAAATGAGTAGGATAAACCATTAATTTCGGTAGTTTTACTGATTTCTTCAAAATATCAGTGGTTTCCGTTTTTAAGTCACTAAATGAACAATCTTCGATGATGAAATTTACATCAGGATGATGACCCCCTAATAATACAGTAGCTGCTCCCATTGATTCACCGTGAAGACCCAAGGTTTTACTTTCAGGTATTACTTCTTTTATGTATTCAATCCACTTAAGTAAGTCATCTTTTTCTCGATAACCAAGAGTGCAATTTTCACCCTCGCTTAGACCGTGGTATCTTTGGTCTGGCATCAAGACATTGTAGCCCTTTTTCAAAAACAGAGAAGCGTATTTGTAACTTCCATACAATGTGTAAGTGTGGCCGTGCATAATAATGATTGTTTTATCACTAGATTGATTAATCAAGTGAGCATGAAGTGATAGTTTATTACTTGTAGTATGGACGTCCTCAATCATATAGTTGCTTAAGAAGTTCTCATCATAAAACTTGTTTTCAATCTCAATTTCTTTGGTTCGTTCATATCCGAATCTTTTTGGTTGAAATATTGATTTCGAGATAAAAAAACCAAGAATCAAGATTAATGCGATAATAATCACCAATATAACTAAAGCTATATTAGTAATACTTACGAGTAAATTTAAAGTAATCATTTTGTACCTCCTGAAATCTAGTGATGAACTTTCTTGTCTTTGTTAGTGTATAATCACTAGGTAATCTAATTACTAGATTACTACCATAACCGGTATTTATCAAGCAAGGAATGAAAATGAACTAAAATATTTGTTTATTTTTCATACTTTTTTTATTTAGAAAAATAGACATAGCCTTTTTCCTTTTATATAATACTCTTGTAACAAAAACTAATAAGAATCACGTCTCTTTTAGAAGATACATCCCATAATATCTTCTAATGTGTGTTTACCTCCCTTGAATATCCTTTTATTCAATCGAGAAAATTAAAGGTAAATCCCCACAATTTATCTTTTTTTTATGGAATTTTTACACTTTTATCATTAAGAAAATATTTTCATTTTGTTAAAAAACAACCCTTTTAAAAAAGTGTAAATAATCCTTTATTTTACATAACGTTATGTTATAATATGCTTGAGATGAAAGCGTTTGTAAAATGTATAAAAAAGGAGAACGAAATGAAAGATAATTTAGACACGATGATGGACTGTGTCATCAAGGACAAACCAGAGGTTGGGTTAACGATTACGAAGAAACCTATACCAAAGGATTTAAAAGATGATGAAGTTCTAATTAAAGTGCATCATACAAGTATTTGTGGAACAGATTATCATATTTATGAGTACAATGATTGGGCAAAAAATAGACTGAAATTACCATTTACTGCAGGACATGAATTTAGTGGTGAAGTAATAAAAATAGGTGAAGCTGTAACTCGTGTAGCTATTGGAGACATTGTTAGTGCTGAGACACATATCATTTGTGGGGAATGTGAATTTTGTTTACGTGGTGAAGGACATATCTGTGAGAATACCCAAATTATCGGAGTTGATACGGATGGATGTTTTGCTGAGTATGTTAGAATTCCGGCGATGAACTGCTTTATCAATAGTAAAGATGCAAACCCATTACACTTAAGTGTTCAAGAACCTTTAGGAAACGCCGTTCACACTATGACACATTTCGATTTAGAAGGAAAAGACATAGTAGTAGTTGGATGTGGGCCTATTGGATTAATGGGTGTTAATGTAGCCAAAGCATATAAAGCAAAAAAAGTTATTGCGATAGAAGTAAATGACTATCGTTTGAATCTTGCAAAAGAAATTGGTGCAGATGTTGTGATAAATCCGTTAAGAGAAGATGTTATTAAACGAGTTTTAGAAGAGACCAACGGACGCGGTGCAGATGTAATTGGTGAGTTTAGTGGATCTAAAGTCGCTATTGAAAGTGCATTTAAGTATATCAAAAAAGGTGGAGGACTAAGTATGCTTGGAATTCCTTCTAGAGATGTAGATATTGATGTAGCGAATGATATTGTATTTAAAGGAATTAGAATTTACGGAGTAACCGGAAGAAGAATATATAGTACTTGGGAACAAGTCAAAGAACTTGTGGACAACAACATGTTAGATTTGGATAAAATAATTACACACGTATTTCCTATGAGCAAAATCCATGAAGCAATGGAAATTATGGGTAGTGGAAATAGTGGTAAAATCGTATTGGTACCGGGGGAATAGAAATGAAAAATCATGAACTAACTTATTTGAAAGAAAAAATAGAACAATTAAAAGCAGATGGAGTTTATCGTGAACTTCCTGTAAACTATGGTCCTTGTGATAATAGAATAAACTTAAATGGAAAAGAAGTAGTTAACTTATCAAGTAATAACTATTTAGGACTTGCAAATCACCCACGTGTGAAAAAAGCTGCAATTGAAGCAGTTGAAAAATATGGGGCTGGAGCAGGAGCTGTTAGAACAATTGTTGGAAACTATAACTTAATTGGAGAACTTGAAGATTTACTTGCTGAGTTTAAACGTGAAGAAGCTGTAATGTGTTTCCAATCAGGTCTAAACTGTAATATTGGTGCAATCCAAGCAATTGTAGATAGAGGAGATTTAATCATTAGTGATGCTTTGAATCATGCCTCAATTATCGATGGAACTAGATTATCAAAAGCTGATAAAGCAATATTTAGACATGCTGATACAGATCACTTAGAAGAAATCCTAAAAGAAAAAAGAGAAAACTATCGAAATGTTTTAATTATTACAGATGGTGTCTTCTCAATGGATGGAGATTTGGCACCATTACCTAAAATTGTAGAATTAGCTGAAAAATATAACGCAATGACTTATGTCGATGACGCACATGGTAGTGGAGTGTTAGGTGAAAGTGGTAGAGGTACAGTTGATCATTTTGGCTTACATGGACGTGTTGATTTCATTATTGGAACACTATCAAAAGCGATTGGAGTTGTTGGAGGATATGTAGCAAGTAAGAAAGAAACAAAAATATGGTTATCACACCGTGCGAGACCATTGTTATTCTCAACAGCATTACCACCAGCAGCAACAGCTGCAGCAATCGAAAGTGTTAAAATGTTAATGGAAAGTGAAGAATATTCAAATAGACTTTGGGATAATGCTCGTTACTTTAAAGAAAACCTTGGTAAACTAGGATTTGATACTGGACATAGTGAAACTCCTATTACACCTGTAATGGTTGGTTCTGAAGCAAAAACAATGGAGTTTAGTAAAGCATTATTGGATGAAGGTGTTTATGTATCAGGTATCGTATTCCCTACAGTACCATTAGGAGCAGGTAGACTACGTGTGATGATCAGTGCATCTCATACAAAAGAAGATTTGGATTATGCAATTGCAAAATTTGAAGAAGTAGGTAAGAAGTTAAATATTATTTAATTAGGCCAAATAAAAAATCAGTACAATTGTACTGATTTTTTTTATTACATACCTTCGTTTTCTTCGTCTACTACAGGAATTTCTTCATCGTTTTGATTTTGATTTCCTGCTCTGTAACCATCTCTAAATCCTTTTTGATATCCTTTTTGAATACGATTTTGGATTCGCTCTCTAATTTGCTCTCCAAGACCCTCAGGACGTTCGATCCCTAGTTCTTCAAATAACTCATGTATTTCACTTCTTGCATCAGTTAGTGCTAATACTAATTCATCATCAGTCATACTAGCGAAATCATACTCAGCATTTAACTCATCAATTAAAGCGTTAATCTCAGTTAATTGTTCTTCCGTTAGATTTGGATGTTTTTCGGTATCAACATATGATATTCCATTTTCTCGAATCTCTTCAAGACGTACTTCATTCATACCTGCTTTGTATTCAGCAAGGCTAGCTTTTTCAACACCTAGTTCTTCATATAGTAAGTTTAAGTCCTGACGAGCAGCAACTAACGCTTCAGATATCTCATCGTCTGTCATATTTGGCCAATCATAACTAGCGTTGATCATATCAATTTGAGTTAAAATTGCGACTTGTTGTTCTTCTGTTAGAGCACTTAAGAACTCTTCACAAGGATATGGAAAACCATTTTCCTTTACATCCTCTAATAAATTGTTTTTCATTTGTCTTTTTTGTACAGTTTCTTTAACTTGTACGAATCTTTTGTTTACTTCACCTGATATAGTTTCGTTTTGCATCGCTACGGCACTTCCACCTGAAAATAATAGACTACTAATTAAAAATAATTTCATTTTATATACCTCCTGTTTTGGTTTACATATATTAAACAGTCTAATTGTTGTTTTTATTGGAAGAAAATAAATAAAATTCAGATTTTAACATTTTAAACGAAAAATGGTATAATTATCTTAAGGAGATTATCTCTAAAATATAAATTTATAAAGGGTGGTGTTTACGTGGATAAATATTTTCGTAATTTTGTGAAAGTAATAGAAAGCATTGAACATGATAATACATATAAAACAGCTTGGGGACGTGCGATTGTTGAGTGTGTTGTGAATGACGAGTTTGAAGATGAGGGAGAAAATATAATTATATACGAGTATGATCTTGTTCAGAAATTAATGAAGTATTACTGGAACTTGATTGTCTTTTTTGATTTGTCTCAAGGACCAAGTAAGTTGCTAAATGCAAGAATTGAAGAGATAAAAGAGGAGTTTTATTCTAGTTCAAGAATAAAATATCCTGTTTGGTATGATAAAATCGAGTCGTTTCTGAAACGAAATCCGGTGAGAATGGAACGTCAAATTAAAAAGTTTATCACTTTGGTTAATAAAGGCGTTGCTGCGAAATTTGAGAAAGTAGACCATGAGAGAATCGAATTATATGAACTTGATACCAAACAAAAGTGTTTAAGGCTCACAATAGAACAAATGAGTTCTATCAAAAGAAACTCGAATATTTTGGATCAAGTAATTAATTACAAATGGGCGAAATTAATTGAGGAATACAATAAATCACCAAATATAATAAAGAAAGTAATTGGTTCGGGAGAGAGCAAGGTTTCCAAGCCTGGACATGTTAAATTAAGAAACATCATTATTGAATATTCTCATTTTGAAGGTATTACAGATTTTTATACTGGTGAGCATTTGAGAATCGATGAAGTTGCTTTGGATTATTTAATTCCATATCACTTTATTTATAGTACTGATATTTGGAATGTTGTAATAACTTCAAAAGATACTGTAAAATCAAGAAGAGGAGTTAATCCATCTATAGAAGAAGTAGATAAATTAACTTTACGAAACAATCATCTAGTTGAAACGCTTGAAAATACAAAACTTCATGCAAGATTTGAACTAGAGAATGCAACAAATAATCACCTTTTAATGCGATATTATACAGATTTAAAACGATAGAGGTGAGATTAGATGAAACATGCTAGCATAAGAATAAAACTAATATTTTCATTCGTTGTTTTAACGATGTTTATGACTACGCTTTCTGTTACATCTGTTATTATAGTTAACAACTTAAATCACACCAATGATAACTTGTATAATCATCCCTACATTGTAACGAACGCTATAAAGGATATTGAGTTAGATATAAGAGAACTTCAAATCATAATGAATAAAGTAATAGATATTGAGCAGAACGAGAACCTTGAAACTAATATCACTAGAGTTAGAGAATTAGAATCAGATATTGACGCTAAAATTGATATTCTTAATAATCAATATTTAGGAGATATGGTAGATGTACAAAATTTAGAAGAGAAATATAACATATCAAAATCGAATCGAGAACAAGTGATTTCCTACGTTAGGAACAATCAATATGTTTTAGCTGTGAACTTTCTATCTAATCATCAACCGGATTCCAAAAATGACATATTTGTTACATCACTCGTCATTTCAAACTTTGCTGAGGACAAAGCAGTAGAATTTAGAGAAGAGGTCGAATCTGAGGCATATAAATATATGTTTATTGTAATATCTGTTGCTACAACAATGGTATTAATTACTGTAGTTGGTGTATATTTTCTAAATCGAGATATCTATCCACCGATTAGACAAATCATAAAAACAATCATCTCACAACGTAATGACGAAGATTACTATGAACTTCCAATAGAAAGAAATGACGAAATTGGACAAGTGGCTACAGCTATGAATGATATGTTCATATATTTAAAGAACACACAAGAGTTACGTGAATTAGAGTATAAACTAGAAAAAGCAAAGTCGAGAGAACTACTTAATATAACGCTTCATAGTATCGGAGAAGCAGTTCTTACAACAGACACGGATGGAGTTATCGATGATATTAATCCTTCTGCTCTAAAATTTCTTGATCTAGAAAGAGAAGTTGCAATTGGGAACAATATTGATGAAATCTTAATTCTACAAGATTCTAGAACAAAAGAAAGGTTGGCAAATGGTCATATTATCGCTATAGAAAAAGGAAGACAATTCCAGCCTGCGATGCAAGTTTCTTTGATTACTAGAACAGGGATTGAATATAATATAGCACCTACATTTTCACCTATCAAAGATGATTCAGGAAAAATCTTTGGGGTTGTAATTATTTTTAGAGATGTTACAAAAGAGATTGAAAGGCAAAAAGAAATTAAGTTTTTGAGTGAACACGATGTATTAACGAAATTAAAGAATAGATGGTCACTCGAAACGAAATTGTTAAGTTTACAAGACAATAAAATACAAAATGTTGGAATCATAATGGGTGATGTCAATGGACTTAAAATTACAAATGATGCCTTTGGGCACTCGTTTGGAGACAAACTACTTGTAGATATTAGTAACATTTTAGTAGAAGCCACAAAAGATGTTATATCAAATGTTTATAGATGGGGTGGAGACGAGTTTGTAATTGTTCTTGAGAAAGTAACAATAAATGATTTAGACCATTTGTGCAACGTCATTAAAGAAAAATCAAAGACAGGAGAAAAAACTGGTCCTGTAAGAACGAATATCTCTTTAGGTTATTCAATGTTAAAATCAAAAGATGAGAATTTATATCGTACTTTGATACGAGCAGAAGATATGATGTATGAAAATAAATTACTTGAGAAAGACTCAAATCGATCTCAAATAGTTAGTAGTTTAGAATCAAGTCTGTTTGAAAAAAGTTGTGAAACAAAAGACCATGCACTGAGAGTTGCTAGGTATGCTGAACTGATGGGTAAAAAACTCTTATTGTCGCAAAACGAGTTAACACATGTTATCTTACTAGCTAAACTGCATGATATAGGTAAAATTTCAATCGATGATGCAATCCTTAATAAAGGCGAAAAGTTAAACGAGGAAGAGTGGACGGCGGTTCGAAAACATCCGGAAACTGGTTATCGTATTGCTTCATCATTAAATGAACTAACTGCAATTGCAGATGGGATTTTGAATCATCACGAGAATTTTGATGGCTCAGGATACCCAAGAGGTATAAAAGGAGAAAATATTCCTTTGATAGCACGTATAGTTGCAGTAGCTGATGCATATGACGTTATGACTTCTGTGAGACCATATAAGAATAAAATATCTAAAGAAAAGGCAATTAAAGAACTTATTAAGAGCAAGGGAAAACAGTTTGATCCAAAATTAGTAGACTTACTAATAGAGGAATTACTATAGGATAGTTGGAGGGAATTATGAACACAAGAACGAAATACAGTTTTATTATCAAATCAGTGGTTTTATCATTTTTAATAAACTTGTTTATTGGGTTTGTGCTTAGAACGTTATCTAAATTAGAACTGAAATTTGATGCATATTTTATCATTGAAGATTTACTAAGTATTTTAAGAGGATTTCTAATAGCTTATATTATAATAGGTATTTGTTTGTTGAGCTACTTTATCATCGTGTATATGATGTCTAGTTTTTATCGAAGATATAGGATAAATCCACTCGAAGGGATTTATTATGGCGTGATTGATATCCATGTTGTGTATGAACGATTACGAAGTGTTAATGATATTAATGATCTTGAAGTAGATTTTAGAAGACAAATTATTCATTTTAATGCCAATGGACACTATTACTCTGTTATATACCAAGATTTGTTTGGGAATTATAGTGGTAAAGAAGACTCAGAATATTGGCTTAAATTAAGTAAGAAAGGGAAGTCCTATAATCAAGTCATATATAAGAAGAAAGAGAAGTTCTCAAACCCATATAAGATTAATCAAGATTTTGTAGATACATTACTGGAAAAAGAGAATCATGATTATGAGATGTATACAGTAATATCGGGGTTATACAAAATGAAGTATAAACCCACAACAATCTTAGCTCCATACGAAGTTAAGAGTATCGTAAAATAAAGAGGAGAAATCCTCTTTTGTTTGTAAACGAATTTTTATTATTTATAAAAGTTAAAGCTTTATTTTACCTTTTATCTTGGATAATATATAATCAGTTAGAGGAGTTGATCATATGGATAAAACAACAGAAGCAAGAATTAATTCATGTAGCGGTAATGATGGATGTGCACCAGACTTAACTGATGGAAAAGCAATCGTCGATAAAGTTAGGTTAGTACAAGTAAGAGATGGTGTAATGGAACAACCATTTGTTATTGAATGTGAATGTGGACAACCATTTACTATGAGAACGTTTGAGTCAAGATGTCCAAACTGTGGCATGGTATACGGAGTAACACCTTGTAGCTCTCACAAAAAAGAAAACATAAAAGCTGCAGGAATCGATTATTAGAAATACAAACACATAAATGTGGTAATTAAACTTACTAATTTATGTGTTTTTTTCTTGTTGATTTAACTACAAATTTTGATATAATTATTAGTATGACAAGAGGAGGAATATATATATGGATTTATTAACAGCACAACTGTTTGGGGTTAAACATATTTTAGGATTATTTTTTTTAGTAGCATTATCTATTGTATTGTATTTAGTGTTTTATAAGGTGAAGATTAAAGAGAAGAAATTTGCTCTTGTATTCATGATTGTATTTTATGTTTTAGAAGTAGCTAAAATTGGTTACTTATGGCAAAAAAGTGGATTCCCTATGAATCATTTGCCTTTTCATTTGTGTAGTATGCCTTTATATTTGTTCCCTGTGTATTATTTTTCTAAAGCAGGTAGTAAACTTGAGGATTTCGCCAAAGCAGGAATATATGGTGTAGTGTTTATGGCAGGATTTGTTGCTCTAATTATGCCAACCAATATTATTGGTAGTTTAGATACATGGGCTTTTGACATGGATAACTATTTACCAGTAGTTAGCTTCTTATATCATGGGTTGATGATGTTTTCAGCAATCTATATGCTAGTAAGCGGATTCTACAAGTTCAAATATAGTGATGTATTAAAAGCATTTACATGTGCACTTGTTTTAATGGCATTTGCCTTAATCGCAAATGGGCTATTAGATAAAGATTTCATGTTGTTAAATAGAGGTTCTGGGTCACCATTCCAGTTCTTAATTGAAACCTCACAAATACTTTATACATTTAGTATGATATTCCTTGGATTTTTTATTATTCATTTAAACTTTGGGATTACTAAATTGATTTATCTTTTTAAGAAATAAGAAAATTAGGAGCAGTGAATATGGCAAAAGGTAACTTGGTCTACGGACAAAGTGGTGGACCATCACCAGTAATTAATGCTAGTGCATATGGAGTTTTATCAAAAGCACTAGAATCATCAGAAATTGAAAAAGTGTATGCACTAAAACACGGGATAGAAGGATTATTAAAAGAAGATTTTTATGATGCTTCAGAACTTAAGGAACTAGATTTGCTAATTCAAACTCCAGCAAGTGCTTTCGGTAGTGTAAGGTTTAAACTTGAATCACACATTAAAAATTTAGAGATTTACAAGAAAATCCATCAAATATTTAAAAGAAACAATATTCGTTTTTTCATCTATAACGGTGGAAATGACTCAATGGATACTTGTGTAAAATTAAGTAACTATTTTGAAACCACAAATTATGATGTAAAAATAATTGGTGTACCAAAGACAATCGATAATGATCTTCCATTAACGGATCATACTCCAGGTTTTGGTAGTTCTGCCAAATATATCATTAATACGATAATGAACATCAAAATGGATTCTCAAGTATATCCAAAAGGTAAAGTAACAATTGTAGAAATTATGGGTCGCCATGCTGGATGGTTAGCTGCTTCAAGCTATGTAGCTAAAAATGAAGGGTGCGGACCAGACTTAATTTATTTACCAGAACAAGTATTCGATTTAGATTCATTTATTCAAGAAGTAAGAAACGTATATGATAAAACAAATAACTGTTTGATTGCGATTAGTGAAGGTATAAAGAATAAAGATCGAGAGTTTATTGGATCATTGAATAATACAGTTGATGCGTTTGGTCACAAACAACTCGGTGGAGTAGGGATGTATTTAGGAGATTTGATTGAAGAAAAATTAGATCTTAAATACCGTATTATTGAACTATCTACACCACAAAGAGCTTGCTCATTCTTGCGTAGTGAATCAGATGTCTTAGAAGCAATCAAAGTTGGTGAAAAGGCAGTTGAATTTGCTCTTGAAGATAATACGAACATCATGGTAGGTATCAAAAGAATAAATGACAAACCATACATTGTTGATTACATAAAGATTCCAGTTGGTGAAGTAGCCAACAAAGAAAAGGTTATTCCTGCTTCAATGTTCACAAAAACAGGAATGGCGAAATCATTCTATGATTATATGTATCCATTAATTGATGGGGAAATGCCTGTTAGATTTCAAAATGGTGTCGTAAAAACATTTAAAATATAAACAGAAGGAAACTTCTGTTTTTCTTTTAGGTAAGTCATAGTTGTTTATTTACATAAACGTTTTTATTACGTTAAGATTTAGTGTATAATTATTTATGGTGATAATATGAAAAAATATAATAAAAAATTAAATGAAGTTTTAAAAGAGTATCAAGTAGATCCTTTAAAAGGGTTAAGTGATAGTGAAGTAGTAACGAGTCGTGAAAAACATGGTGAAAACAAACTGAAAGAAGAACAAGGCGAAACTGTTTTTCATATGATTGTTGGAGAATTAACAGGGTTCTTAAATTTACTGTTAATGGCAGCAGCAATCGTCAGCATTCTTGCAAGTAAGCATTTGCCTGATGGATTGTTCATCTTCGCAATTGTCATCTTGAATACCGCATTAAGCGTATTTCAAGAGAAAAAGGCAAGTAACGCAGTAAGCGCACTTAAGAGTATGTCAGCTCCCCATGCGAAAGTAGTTAGAAACGGAGAAACACTAAGCATCGATTCAGGAGAACTTGTGCCTGGTGATATCGTGTTACTTGAAGCCGGAGATTACGTTCCTGCCGATATTAGATTGACAGAAACAATTAACACGAAGATTGATGAAAGTGCCTTAACAGGGGAATCTGTGCCCGTTGATAAAGACTCAAATCAAGTATTCTCTGGAGAAACACCAATTGGTGATAGAGTGAATATGGCTTATATGTCTACAATTGTTACATATGGACGAGCTACTGGTGTTGTAGTCGCAACAGGAATGGAAACAGAAATTGGTAACATTGCTAATCTACTAAACCAAGTTGAAGATGAAATGACTCCTCTTCAAAAGAAAATTGATCGATTAGGTCGTTTACTTGGAATCGTTAGTATTGTAGTTGTAGTTTTAATATTCCTTGTTGGAGTAATCTATAATGCGATA
>PPCM01000560.1_pt1 | contig 29323 bp, 24 predicted proteins | sample 1555541 | NCBI WGS metagenome assembly PPCM01 (sample SAMN05284479, study PRJNA326546) | Marine sediment metagenome, whole genome shotgun sequencing project. | isolation source: marine sediment | place: Germany: Wadden Sea | collected 2012-09-05 | reverse complement strand
TTCATTCTCTCAAGTCCTTTTCTGCGTTTTTTGATTTTTCTGCGGCCACTACTTTAAAAGACACTGGATCCCCGATGACTAGGATGACCGCAAGGGGACATAGCAGGATACAGGGATAAGGGATGATAAGTACGGATGTGAGTAAATTAACAGGATACAATGGGTATCACAGGATCAGACAGGATTGTATTATATATTCATTCTCTCAATTCCTTTTCTGCGTTTTTTGTTTTTTCTGCGGCCACTACTTTCAAAGACACTGGATCCCCGATGACGAGGATGACAAAATAAAGACTACCACAGATTCAAAAAATGCCATTACCTATTCCGTGACTTCCGTGTTTTCCGCGGTAGAGTTTTTATTCTTTGCGTTTTTGCGTTAATCTTCCAAGACATATCATTATCATTTACCCACACACATGTTATAATAAACCAATCTCATTATTAGGAAGGAACACCATGAATATTTTATTTGTTGAACCATTCTATTCTGGTTCCCACAAGCAGTTTGCTGATCAACTAAAATCCCACAGCAGCCACAACATAGAACTCCTCACATTAGAGGGCCGATTCTGGAAATGGCGTATGTACGGAGCAGCATTGACCCTTGGTCAAATCTTCTTAACCCTTGATTTTAAGCCAGATATGATCATTACCACAGATATGCTCGACTTACCTTTATTCCTGTCAATCATAAGAAGTGACCCAAGGTCACAATGTAAGATAGGTGTTTACTTCCACGAAAATCAGGTTGCTTACCCTTGGAAAGACAAGAGTGAAGATATTAAAGAAAAGAGAGATATCCACTATGGAATGATGAATTACAAGACTGTACTTTCAGCTGATTTTATCCTATTCAACTCAGCCTATAACATGAATTCCTTCTACGATGGTATTGAAAAAATCCTCTCTAAGATGCCAGACCACAAACATAAAATGATGACCCAACTACGTTCTAAGTCTACTGTTATGCCTTTAGGTCTTGAGCTAAACAAACTTAAAATGACTAGAGAAACCGTCAATAAAAAACCCCTAATTCTATGGAATCATCGGTGGGAACACGATAAAAATCCTGATGATTTCTTTGACGCTTTACTCTATTTACAGGAAAAAGGTGCTGAATTTCAACTGGCTGTTGTTGGTGAATCCTACAAAAATATGCCAAAATCATTCAAAAAGGCAGAAAAAGACTTTAAAAAAGAGCTCATTCACTATGGCTGGGCTAGCTTTGATGAGTACAAAAGCCTTTTAAACGCCGCTGACGTGGTCCCTATCACCTCAAATCATGACTTTTTTGGCATAAGTGTGATGGAGGCAATACATTGCGGTGCTTATCCTTTACTTCCAAAACGTTTGGCATATGAGGAATTATATGATCCCAAGGAGAATCCCGATTACTTTTATAACTCCAAGGATGAACTAAAATTGAAGTTATTAAACCTAATACAGGGTGGCATAACTCATTCCAAGCCAAATCTAAAAACCATAACAGAAGCCTATGATTGGGCAATTATGATCAAAAAATATGATATATTCTTCGACAAGCTCTTACTTTAGGGCAGTTCTAATGCCCTTTATCACATTATTGATTTTCTAGGTATATGGACACATAAAAGTCATCCCAAAATGATAAGATATAAGAAAAAATTTGTTTGGGGTTTCTTTTATGGTACAGACTAATTACATCTTTTTTGCTAACATACTTATAAATGCATTACTGCTAATATGGGTCCTATATATTTATATCAAAATAAGACATACGTCTAAAATGGGTAGTCTACTTATAGCCAATAGACTTTTTTATTTAGTTGGCGGCGTGCTAATTATACTCAGACCTATACTTCCAATTTGGCTACATATGTTGATCCCAAATATACTGCTAATTCTTTCTTCCTTCTTCTTTGTGCTTTATCTAAGTTACCTAACTCACAAACGTTACTATATTATTTATCAACTTATACTGATTACTATATATGGCTTACTATCTTATCTATATATATACTGCCAACCCTCATTCCAAAACAGAAGTATTCTTATTTCAATCATTGTGATCGCTCAAACATTACCTTTACTTCTAGCAAATATTAAGGCTAGTTATATCAACAAATCACACTATCTAGCTATATATAGAATCTATACTTTCTACTTTATCACCCATATTATCAGGCTTAGTTACTATATATACAATTCAGTCTTAAATGATTTATTCTTAGGTACAGTGGTCTCAACTACAATTATGTTATTACAATTTTTTGTTGAACTAGCACTGATTCTCACAACAACGTCCATCTTACTCTTCTTCTACAACCGAGAAAGACATGTAAGGCGGTAGATAGGTAGAAAAAAAAGGTTTGTCAACAGAGGACAAACCTTTCTACATTTCAATTATTATACTACCTTAGTCGTCCAGTCTTCAACATTCCAAACATCTGTTACCCAATCCTCATAAAACTCAGGTTCATGACTAACGATGACAACCGTCCCTTTAAAGTCTTTTAAGGCTTTTTTCAGCGCTTCTTTAGCATCTATATCCAAGTGATTGGTTGGCTCATCAAGGACTAACCAGTTTATTTTCTCAAGCATTAATTTACAGATTCTTACTTTGGCGTTTTCACCACCACTTAGAACCATCATCTTAGATGTAATATGTTCTGTCGTCAGACCACATTTTGCTAAAGCAGAACGAACTTCTGCATTGGTCATTGATGGATAAGCCTGCCATATTTCTTCAAGGGCTGTATTGCCGTTGTCTCTTATCGCTTCTTGCTCAAAATAACCAGGTGATAAATAGTCACCTAATATCACTTTGCCAGCGACTGGCTTTAATTTACCAAGTAAGGTTTTTAGTAAGGTGGATTTTCCAAGTCCATTGACACCTTTAATCGCTACTTTTTGACCACGTTCTAAACGGATCTTAAGGGGTTCAGTAAGTGGTTCATCATAACCAATAATCAAATCTTCAGCTTCAAAAATATACTTACTTGGTGCACGGTCTTCTTGAAAGTAGAATACAGGTTTAACTTTCTCACGAACCTTTTCGATGACATCCATCTTATCTAATTTCTTCTGTCTGGATTTGGCCATATTGGCTGTAGCAACATTGGCTTTCTTCCTAGCAACAAAATCCTCAAGCTTCTTAATCTCTTTCTGTTGCTTCTCATAGGCAATCTCTTGTTGACGTTTCTTCAACTCATACATACGTATGAAATCATCATAGCCACCAGAGTAGCGGGTCATTGTAGCACCTTCTATGTGATAGATGATATTGGTGACTGCTGATAGGAAGGGTATATCATGAGATACCAAAATAAAGGCATTTTCATACTCTTGTAAATATCTTTTTAGCCATTCTATATGTTCTACATCTAAGTAGTTAGTTGGCTCATCTAAGATAAGGATCATAGGCGCTTCCAGTAAAAGTTTGGTCAAAAGTACTTTTGTCCTCTGGCCACCACTTAGTTCGTCAACCATCTTATCAAGCCCAATAGCTCCAAGGCCTAAACCATTGGCAACTGATTCAATTTTGGAATCAATTATATAAAAGCCATTGTGCTCAAGATCATGTTGAATCTCTGCCACATCTTCCATCATCTCAGCTATTTCTTCGTCAGATGCATCCGCCATTTTCTCGTATATAGACAACATCTCCGCCTCTAAGTCAAACATATGTTTAAAGGCTGTACGAAGTACCTCTCTAATACTCTGCCCTTTCTCAAGTACAGTGTGTTGGTCAAGGTAACCTGTTGTAATCCGTTTACACCATTCAACCTTACCAGCATCTGGCATTAATTCTCCTGTAATAATGTTCAAAAAAGTAGACTTGCCTTCGCCGTTAGCGCCAACAAGACCTACGTGTTCTCCTTTTAGTAACCTAAAAGAAGCTTCTTCAAGAATCTGACGTCCACCAAAATCATGGTGCACTTTCTCAACTGTTAAAATACTCATTGTTTAATACTCCTAAATCGATTGAACCACCACTTAATGAAGGCAAGTATTGCATAACATAAAATCGAAATTAATATGATGCTTGCACCGGATGGAATGTTTGAATAATATGATACCGTTAAACCCAAAAGACTGTAGATAATACCAAATAGAGTTGCAAGGGACATCATAGTTTTCAGCTTATGGGTGTATAGTTTTGCTGTTGTTGGTGGTATAGTTAATAAGGCTAAAGCCAGAATAATACCAACAACTTTTATTAGAATAACGATGCTTAAGGCAATCATTATATATAGAATCGTTTCCAAATATAACACGTTAATCCCCATTATGGTAGCATATTCTTCATCAAAAAGATAGAGTTTAAAATAGTTAAAGTAAACCAACACAATGATTGTTATCGTTAAAGCTAGAACTAACATCAGGGTTAAGTATAGATTATTCACTGTCAAAATATCCCCAAAAAGGTATGAGGTCATATCAGGTGGATAGCCTGGTGTTAGCGCAATAAATAGAATACCAAGAGCCATACCAGCTGACCACAACATACTAACAATGGTATCCGCCTTGGTTCTTGTACGTCTTTGTATTTGTCCAACACTAATTGATGCAGTTGTTGCAAAAAGCAAACCTCCAAGAATCGGCTCAATACCTAGAAGGTAACCAAGTCCAATGCCACCAAAAGAAGCATGGGCAATACCGCCACTCATACTAACTAATTGTTTCTCAACAATAATAGTACCCATAATACCACAGATTAGGCTAGATAAAAGAGCTGCCAGTAAAGCGTTCTGCATAAAGTTATAGTTTATAATCGCTTCAAACATCTTCTTTCTCCCTCTTACCAATCCACTCTTGCTGCAACTTCTCACCTTCAACATACCACTCGATCGGACATACTTCTAATGGATCAGCAGGATCTTCAACTTCACCTTGATGGTTGTGAATATGAGCTTTTCTATGAATGTATATACAACGATCTAAATATGGCCACATCTGTGATGTTTCATGTGTGATGATTAAGATGGTCATGGTTTTATTAAGTTCTTTAAGCATATCGTAGATTTCTTTTTTAGTCGCTTCATCTACGTTAGCTGTTGGTTCATCTAATATGAGTATGGTTGGGTGATTCATAAGAGCTCTTGCAATAAGCACTCTTTGAAGTTGTCCTCCAGATAACATACCAATCTGCCGATTAGCCAAATGTTCGATACCCAAGCGCTTCATCACTTCCATACCATGTCTTTCATCATGACCCTTAAATCGGTGCCATAACTGAATTCGCTTTGGTAGGTGGCCAGTAAGAATGACGTCCATGACAGTAATTGGAAATTCTTTATCAAACTTGGTGTTCTGGGGGACATACCCAACAATCTGGTCACTGTTAATATTGGCTACTCCAGAAGATGGTTTCACAAGACCAAGCAAGGTCTTTACCAGTGTTGTTTTCCCACCACCATTAGGTCCAATAATGCCAATAAACTCTAATGGATCAATGGTAAAATTTACATCCTCAAGGGCAACCACTTGGTCATATTTTACTGTTAGATCTGTCACTTGTATGATTGACATAATTGTTCCTTTCTTAAATAATTAGCAGGATACAGGGATAAGTGATGATAAGTGCCGATGATTCATTTGAAGTAGATTCTCACGTCGGCAAAGAACACCTTCTCAGAATGACTACATTTAGGTTTTCACTTAGGTATTAACATCAAATCTTTTATCCGTGTAATCAAATCGCTTATCCGTGTAATATCCTTTAATCTTAATCCTCATAGGTATTTGCTATCTGACTATCTTACTGCATGACTACCTACAATCTTCTCTTGTAATCCTCATAACCAAAGGTCTTAACAACCCTCATACCATCATCATTCACCATTACAATACTAGGTAGGTTTATACCATTAAAAGTATTGTTCTTAACCATGGTATAGTGAGCCATATCTGTAAAGACCAAACGATCACCGTTCTTCAGAGCTTCATCAAAGCTATAATCACCAATGATATCCCCTGCCAAACAAGTCATACCGCCTAATCTATAGGTATAAGCCTTCTCATCAGGTTCACCAGAACCAATAATGATGGGTCTATAAGGCATCTCAATAACATCAGGCATATGACATGCTGCTGATGTATCAACAATGGCATTCTTCACTTCATTCTCAACAACATCAAGCACTTGAGTTACTAAGAAACCTGTGTTTAGAGCTATTGCCTCGCCTGGTTCTAAATATATCTGGACATGGTACTTATCCTTCATATAATTAATTAAACGAATTAGACGGTCAACATCATAGTCTTCTCTTGTAATATGGTGTCCTCCACCGAAGTTCAACCACTTCATTTTTCCAAGATAAGCACCAAATTTCTCTTCAACTACCTCAAGTGTTCTCTCAAGGGTATCTGAATTCTGTTCACACATGGTGTGAAAATGAATACCATCCAGTTCATCTAATCTACTTGCGTCAAATTGATCCAAAGTAACACCTAATCTTGAACCTCTATAACAAGGATCGTAGATTGGGGTCTTAATCTCAGAATATTGAGGATTGATCCTTATAGCTCTTTCAATATATTTACCTTCAACCTTAACCAGACTGTCCTTAAATCGATCTAACTGATCAAAGGAGTTAAATACCATATGGTCTACAACATTAATAATCTTATCAATCTCATCTGGATGATAAGCTGGTGCATAAATATGGACTTCTTTATCCATTTCCTCTCGCCCGAGTAAAGCTTCATTAAGGGAGCTTGAAGTGATACCAGCAAGAACTTGACTGATTTGAGGAAATGTATGGTACATTGAAAAGCCTTTAAGGGCTAATAAAATCTTAGCCCCGGTTTCATTCTGTACTCTTTCAAGAACCTCTAGATTCTTGGCCAATAGTCGCTCATCCACCACATAAGAAGGTGTCGGTACCTTGGTCACATCAAAATTTATATTCATAATGCCTCTATTCTACCATATCTGGGTTAAATGATTCATGCCAAGGAAGACCTTGTACATTCAACTCAGCCATAAATGGGTCTGGATCAAACTCTTCTACATTATATACACCTGGCTTCAACCACTTACCTTCAAGTAGCAATTTAGCACCAATCATAGCTGGTACACCAGTTGTATAAGAGATAGCTTGTGATCCCACTTCTTTATAACATGCCTGATGATCACAAATGTTGTAAACATAGTAAGTTTTTTCCTTGCCGTCTTTGATACCAGTAAAGATACAACCAATATTAGTTTTACCAACTGTTCTTGGACCAAGACTTGCTGGATCAGGCAATACTGCTTTTAGGAAATGTAGGGGTTGAATTTCTTGACCATTAATCATAACTGGCTCAATTGAAGTCATACCAACATTCTCCAACACATTCAGATGTGTTATATATTTCTCTGAGAAAGTCATAAAGAAACGGATTCTCTTAATGCCTGTTATATTTTCAGCTAATGATTCCAGTTCTTCGTGATAAAGAAGGTACATATCCTTCTCACCTATTTGAGGGAAGTCATAAACTCTTTTTACTTCTAAAGGCTCTGTTTCAACCCATTCACCGTCTTGCCAATAACGTCCATTGGATGTAATCTCACGAATATTAATTTCAGGGTTAAAATTAGTCGCAAAAGGATAACCATGATCACCAGCATTGGCATCAAGGATGTCTATATAATGGATTTCATCAAAATGATGTTTTAAGGCATGGGCACTAAATATACCTGTCACACCAGGGTCAAAACCACACCCAATAATAGCTGTTAGACCTGCTTTTTCAAACTTTTCTCTGTAAGCCCATTGCCACTTGTACTCAAATTTTGGTATTTCTGGCGGCTCATAATTGGCTGTATCCAGATAGTGTACACCCGTCTCTAGACAAGCGTCCATAATGGTTAGGTCTTGATATGGTAGAGCCACATTAATGACCATGTCTGGTTTAACTTCATTTATTAGGTCAACCAGCTCTTGTGTAACATCTGCATCCACTTGGGCAGTAGTAATGATTGTCTTACCGCCATCTAATTTTTCCTTAAGTGCATCACATTTTGATTTAGTTCTACTTGCAATACAAATTTCTTCAAATACATCTGGGTTCTGGCAACATTTGTGTACAACCACACCAGCAACGCCTCCAGCACCAATAATTAACGCTTTACCCATTGTTTTTTCCTCCTATTCACACAATAAAAGTGCAACTTCTCTAATGACTTTACATGCAACTGCCGTCGATACACCACTTTGATCATAATGAGGTGATAACTCAACCACATCTGCGCCTACAATATTAAGTCCATCTAATTTAACTAAACCACTCATAAGTTCCTTAAAGTTCACACCACCTGGCTCTGGTGTCCCTGTCCCAGCAAATATGGAGGGATCAAGTACATCCAAATCAATGGTTAAGTAAACCGGCTTATTGCCAATGGCTTCAACACATTTCTCTATACCCTCTAAATCGAATGGTCTAAATTGATTATGTTTCTTACCAAAATCAAACTCTTCTTTTGTCCCTGAACGAATACCAAATTGCCAAATCCTTCCATCACCTAAATGATCATGGACACGTCTAATGACTGTGGCATGGGATAAAGTTTCACCAAGATAATCTTGCCTCAAATCAGCATGAGCATCCAAATGAATCACTACAAGTTCAGGGTATTTTGCTATATAGGGCATTATAACTGGATAAGTTATTAAGTGTTCACCACCTATTGCCAAAGTCTTTTTGTCGTCTTGTAAAAGTGATTCAACATTTTCTTTAACATCATCAATCATTTTGCCTGTATTGCCAAAAGAGAGTTCAACGTCTCCAAGGTCACACATTTTATAATCAACCATGTCTTTATTCAAGTAAGGACTATAGGTTTCAAGTCCATCCATTTCATTCCTAACCGCATTAGGTCCAAAACGTGTCCCTGGCCTGAAAGAAACTGTTCCATCATAAGGCACACCAAAAAGAACAATATCAGCTTGATCATAAGGTGTGAAAACACCTTCATATTCATAAGGTCTTTGATCTTTTAACATCTTCATCCACTACCTTTCATAATAGGTGTAGCCTTTTAGTCCATTGTCAAAAGACAACATAATTTCTTTACGTTCTACCGGTGTAATCTTTCCACTCTTTACAGCATCTTCTGCGGATTTTCTAAACTGGGTCCTCATCTGCTTAACATCAAACTCAACATAGGATAGAACATCTTCCACAGAGTCTCCATGGAGCTCATTCACCAAATCATATGTACCATCTTTACTTATATTAACACTTACAACATTGGTATCACCAAATAAGTTATGTAGGTCACCTAAAGTTTCTTGATAAGCCCCCACTAGGAAGACGCCAATATAATAGTCCTCTTTTTTGAGTTCATGGAGAGGTAAAGTTGTTTTCACATCATGCATATCAATAAACCTATCTAGTTTACCGTCACAATCACATGTAATATCTGCAATAATCCCGTTCACCTTAGGGAATTCCAAAAGTCGATGGATTGGCATTACAGGGAATAACTGATCAATGGCCCAACTATCTGGAATTGATTGAAATACTGAAAAGTTACAATAATAAATATCTGCAATAGCACTCTCAAGGTCTTCCAACTCAGGTGGCGTGAATTTCAGTTTTGATTTAAGTTTGGCAATCTTATGGATTGTGTTCCAAAAGATTCGCTCTGACATTGCTCTTTCCCTAATATTAACCCTACCATGTTTAAACATAGCCTTAATTTCATCTCTATAGTAGAGGGCATCGTTATAACATTCCTGGATGTTCTTTATAGTTAATACCTGATTGGCTTGGAATAAGTTACTAATTTGCTCAGGCGTTTCCTCTGGCAAAGATTCAGGTATGTCATGTTGCTCAAACTTAGCCACATCTAATACATTAAAGAGCAATACAGAATAGTAAGCTACAAGTGCACGCCCAGATTCTGTAACAATGGTTGGGTGTTCTACTTCACTTTTATCCATAACTCTCATAACAGCTTCAACAATATCCGTACAGTACTCATCTACTGTATAATTTCTTGAGTTGGTATAATTAGTTGAAGAGCCATCATAATCAACAGCCAATCCTCCGCCTAGGTCTAGGTAGCCCATGGGCGCACCTTCCTTAACTAATTCAGCATATACCCTAGCCGCTTCAAGGACAGCATCACGAATATCTCGAATATTAGGAATTTGTGATCCTAAGTGATAATGAAGTAATTTCAAACATTCTAACATGCCTTTTTCTTTTAGATCATCCACTATTTCAATAACTTGAGAAACATTTAAGCCAAATATACTACGATCTCCACCAGAATCCGTCCAGTGGCCTCCTGCTTTTGCAGACAATTTTATACGCACACCTATGTTAGGGGTTACGCCTAAAGCCTTTGATCGCTCTAGTATTATGTCCAATTCTCCAGGCATCTCTACAACAAAGAAGCAATTGAAACCCATCTTAATAGCGTATAAACCAAGGTCAATAAATTCTTCATCTTTGTAGCCATTGCATATAAGACATGCTTCAGGATCCTTAAGATGTGACAATGCTGCAATGAGTTCAGGTTTGCTACCAACTTCCAAACCATGGTGGTATTTTTGCCCAAACTTAGTTACTTCTTCTATGACCTGTTGTTGTTGATTAACTTTAACAGGGTAAACACCTCTATAAGTACCTTTATAGCCAAGGGTCTTCATAGAGTGCAAAAAGCTCTCATTCAAATAAGATATCCTAGCGTCCAAAAGATTCTCAAATCTTAGAAGTACCGGCATATCAAAACCTCTATCTTTTACACCAGACACAATGTCCATTAGGCTAACACCTGAATCGGCATTTTTGTGTGGTTTTACAATAACTTCTCCTTGGTCGGATATATGATAATAATCTCCGCCCCAATTTTTAATTCCATAAGCTTCTTCTGATTTTTGCTTAGTCCACCTACCTAAAACTTCCGGTTTATTCATTCTATATATCCTTTCATTCCATCCAAAATGGTCTATTAAATACAGTCAAAATATCTAATCTTCTTTGTCAAAAATATCATGTACACCCTACCTTGTCAATCATTATTTGGTAGAAGAAAAAAACAGCTTTTTAACAAAAAGAGACCAAGGGTCAACAAGGTCTCCTACACTATTATTTATGGGTTAAAAGTACTGTATATACTTCTTCAAGTACAAGCTGATGTTCATAAAGAAAATCTGCAACATCTTCTCCAATATAACGAAGATGCCAAGGTTCATAGGCATAACCTGTTATATCAATTTTATCCTTGGGATAACGAATAACAAACCCATATTTATGTGCATTGTTTGCTAACCATACACCTTCCTCAGTTTCTCCAAAAATCTCTTCTAAAGCATAACCTGCACTCCTTGAAGATACATCAATTGTCAGACCTGTTTGATGTTCGCTGTGGCCTGGTCTAGCACTCACTTTATCTGCAGCCTCTATTCCCCTTGTTGCCGCCTTATAACCGTAAACTTCAGCTTGTCTAGCATATGACCTGTATCCAGATACTGCTACAATCCTAATATCTTCTTCAAGGGCAGCGTCAAACATCTTGTCAAGAGCTAAGCCTGCTACAGGTCTCATTTGCTTTTTCATATCCCAATTAGAGAAAGAAAAATCAACATCCGGCACACGTAACATGGAAGGTTCATAAGTATCTGATAGTTTATTCAACTTGTTACACAAGACATACAAACTACTTGGCTCACGAATCATACCAATGCTACCTAAAGATGTATTATAAACATAAGCACTTAGATGCTCTCTTAAATCTGCCAACCTTGGATCCGTAAACATCGCCTCAATGAGGGCTTGATCTTCCACCACAGGCTCTACTATGGCATCATGTAAAGTATCTACTTGGTCACTAGATAAAACATAAACTTTTGCATGATCAAAGTTCAGACTTAAAGGTGGTTCTTCCTCCTGAATGGACTCCTCCAAATCTTCATCGATGACTGTCTTATCATCCAAAACGTCATCTTCTACCTTCTCTTCAGCTACTGCTTCTTCTTCAACTGGTTCAACCGGTGCACTATCTTCAGGCAAACCTTCTATTTCTCTACAAGCACTCACCATTACTATAATTATAAGTATTAGTGTAATTCCTTTTATGATATATGGTAATCTGTTCATTATTTTCCTCATTTGCATATGACATCAGTCTAACCATAATACCACAGGACAATGGTCACTTCCAAGACTTTCTACTGATCTTATATCTCTTCCATTGAGTATGTCTCAATATTAGCGCCTAGAACCGGTGTCCCTGAATCAGGCTTTAGAATTGGCGCATTTACTTTGAAGGTAATATCCATTGGAAAATCAACACCCGAAAGAATTGCTTCTCCTTCTCCAAGAATTGGCAAAAAGTCCAATATATTCTGGGTCGCAGATGAACATGCTTCTCTGATTGCCGTTTTATCATTGTCATTAATAAGCCTATGAACAATAAACGTCCCAACTTGACTTAAGGTTCCAACAGGGATGTCCCTTGGCATTTGAGTTGCTATACATAGGAAGAGACCGTACTTACGACACTCTTTGGCAATTAAGTCAAAGGCTGTTAAAGAAGACCCCTGGAAGAAATCATCTACAACCGTCTTATTCATAAATTGATGGGCTTCATCAACAAATACCACAATTGGTTTTTCCTTAAACTCACTTTCCCTGGCCTTAATCAATAAAAAGTTACCAATAGCATTGGCGATAATCTCACGGGCTTGGAACTCAAATCCAACACCTTCAAAACCGATTCTAAGAACCCTTTTATCAGAATCCAAAAATTGATCAATAATCTTGGTCATTTCGTTAGGTGAATGAATGCTATCATCAAAACCAAACGCTTTCTTAAAGATATCTGTATGTAATAGATTAGAAGTTCTTGATATTAAGTTAAAACATTTAGAGACAGCTTCTTCATTCCGATTACCATATTTCTCAGGATGGTTCTTGTCAGTCTCAAACACACATTCCTGTACAATTTGAGAGGATAGGAATTTAATATCAAAGTTCAAAATACCATTCTCAATATCTGAAATATGATCATAATAGAATTTCTCATAAGCCTCTTTTTTACGGTTGGCTTTTCTAACAGTACCATTTTGAACATATTGAGTCAGTTCACCTGCCACATCAAGTTCTAGAGCTTTGAGTGATCTAATAGCTTCCAATAATTTAGGTAACTGTATACTACCTGATGGTTTAAGGAGGTAATACAAATCTTCTGTGGTTAAATATCTATAGTGGAAGAATGAGTCAGTACCGATACTACAAGACATGAAGTGTTCATCTTCAATGCTCTTGTATTCACCAGTAGGGTCAATCAGAATAACCTTAGCCCCTTCATTCTCTTTCATTTCACCAATAAGTCTAGAAATGGTCCAACTTTTCCCACCACCTGTTGTCCCAACAATTGCACAGTGTCTTGCAAATAGGGACTGTTGTGAGACTCGGATAGGCATGTTATGTTGATCCGTGGTTTTACCAAGGTCAAGATGTTCAAAACCTTTACCATATTTTAAGCCAAAATTCTTAAGGAAACCTTCAACGACAATTCTTGATGAATAGAAGGCTTTATCACCAATACAGGGATAACACATAAGACCTTTAGTTGGTATGGTATGTTGATCATCTTCAAAGCCTAACAGGATCTCAGCTTTGACCCTTAGTTGGAAGTTAGATTGATCGATTTCATCTTCTGATAGCTTAGAGTTTTCACTAACCGGCGTGTTAATCTCAAGGATTTTGCCAAGGAATCTAGTCCCTGATCCTTCAACCATAATATAGTCACCAATTCTGGCTCTTTCACGCTGATTAATACCACCGTCCTCACTGTAAACAAACTTAACTGTTGGTATATGTATCTCTATATATTTTGGATTTACATGGTTCACATAACCCATAAATTCTCTATCTTCAAAACTCATAACATACCTCCCTTATTACTATACAATTGGAATCACTTCTTTATATATCATATTATACTAGTACATTAATATAGTAAAGGAAAGGGGTTTAAAAAAGCCAATTTATGGTCTATAAATTGGCTAAAAATTAGGATATATACAGTTGGAGTTGAGACAAGTCCAAAAGGGCTCCTTCTGACTTTAATTGATCATCAACGACCACAGCTGGCCATACGCGGTTCATCAGAGGTCCAATAAGGACTGGGTTTAATAAACGTTTAATACCATTAGCTTTGTAGATGTCATTCATTCTTGCTAAAATATCACTCTGATTACCTTCAGTATAATCATAAAGTATCACTTCAACCTTCTCACCAAATTGGGCTTCAATCTGACTTTTCAACAAACCAGGTGTCATCACCACTTGGTCTCTTGATGCACAACTTTTGGGACAGCTTGAACAGCCTACTTTTTTGATACCTTCTGCACTTTCTGCAAATATTTCAATTTTCATTTTAACTCCTTAAATGATAGATTTATAACGCGGAATACGCGGAAGCCACGGAAGCTTCTTGTGTTCTAAGCATTGATTCATTGTTACTCTACATGTTCTTACTATAACAAGGTCTTCCATTTAAGTCTGTAGCATACGCTACATATTCCTCTTTAATCTAAGGTTTACTTGTGTTCCTTTACCAATTTCAGATGTAACTGAAACCCCATAATCTTCACCATAGGTTAACTTCAAACGCTGATCCACATTGGAAACACCAACGCCGCCCAACTTGATTTCTTTCTTCTCCGCTTCTGATTTGAGAATACTTGTATCAAAGCCTTGGCCGTTATCTTTAATCGTCACCCAGATATCCTCTTGCTCTGATTTAATGTCTATATCAATACAACCTGGTGTTTCTAGATTCCTTATACCATGGTAAATGGCATTTTCTACAATTGGTTGTAAGATAATCTTTGGAATCTGTACATCCTCTAAATCATCAATTTCTTCTATCGTGTAAGTCAGTTGCTCTTGGTAACGTTCTTTCTGAATCATTAGGTACTGACGTACATGGTCCACTTCATTCTTCATGGTTGTCATTTCACTACCACCGCTTAGGGATAACCTAAAGAACTGTGCCAAAGCTTTCGTTACATAAATGACTTTTTCACTATCACCAAACTCTGCCATCCATACAATTGTATCTAAAGTATTGTATAGAAAATGAGGGTTGATCTGACTATGTAAAACATTAAGCTCATATTGTCTGATTGCCTTTTCTTGTCCTGCAATATCGCCTAATAGGGTTTTAATCCGCTCGACCATTTGATTGTAATGCCGTCCTAGACTTACAGCTTCATTACAAGCCTTATCATCTACTTCAATAGTCTTAAGACCATCCTCAATATCACTCATGGCCTCTTCGAGATGGGCTATAGGATTGGTAATTCTAGAGGCAAAGAAGAAACTAGAAACCATTAGCACAATCATACCAATTATACCAATAAAAATAATGGTTTCAACCATCTGACGCCTAATGGAATTTAAACCATCAAGAGAGGCAACACCTGTCAAAACCCAATCGGTGTTCTCAAGGTTATAGGTATGTACCAGTACATTCATATCAGCGTCGTATCCCGCTTCCATGTTGCTCATCATAACTAAATCTGCTTGCTTCTGTTCATCCTCAAAGTAGGCTGTATCTTTGTGGTAAACAACTCCATCAATTGAGTTTAGGATATAAGCATAGCCATCAAGGCCTAAGTCTACTTCTGATAAATAATCATCCATAACCTGGTATTTAAAGTCCACAACAATAACACCAATATTCTCACCTTGTTCATCAAGTATTTCACGACTTAAGGATATAACCCATTTGTCTTTATCCATACTAAACTTTTGCATTCTAGCACTTGTTAAAGACGGCATTCCATCCCCTTCAACCACATTCACATACCAGGATTCCTTCATCATATCATCAGACATACTCATATCTAAGGTGGATTCATTTGAAATCAATTGCCCTTTTTTGCCTACAATAATGATGGAACTTATATAGTCATCTACTTCAAGAGAGCTATCAATTAAAGCAAGTATGCTATTATAATCCGATGCATCTCCAAGGTCGTCAGAGAGATAGCTAATGGTAGATGGATGGTTGGCAATGAGATAGGTATTATCTTTCATCTTGTCAACATAAGATTCTATATATGTCCCACTCTTCTCAACAGCCATTGACGTGCTAGAAAGGGTTTCATCTAATACAACATTAGACACACTATAGTATAGAATAAAGCCTATAAGCAGTACTGTTGCAAAGCTAGCTATAAGGTAAAAAGCTGTAATCTGAAATTTTAGTCCATTCCTTAATTTTGCCTTCATCACTGATCTCCTGCTTTACTTCTATATTTATTAGGGCTCATACCGTACTTTTTCTTAAAAACCAAAGAAAAGTAGTTAGGATCGCTAAAACCAATTGCATCACTTATTTCATAATTCTTCATATCGCTAGAAAGTAACATTAATCTTGCCTTATCCAAGCGCGCCTCAAGGACATACTCCTTAAAAGAAACCTGAAAAAGTTTCTTAAACAAGCCACTTAAGTAACCGTTACTAAGGCCCATCTCTTCCGCCAGAAATGTTAGACTTAGAGATGGGTTGTTTAAGTGCTCATCCAATAAAAGTTGTAACTCTTTTTTATAACCAGTGTCCTCAGCTAAAACATCATTGCCACTCATACCACTTATAATCTCTTGGGCCTTCTCATTCTTATGCTGTTCTCGGACTTCACCAACAAGTTTTGCAAGTAATTGTTGAATATCTGTTTTTGATACCGGTTTTAGTATATAATCATCCACACCAATTTTGATGGCTTTCTGAGCATAGTCAAAATAATCATAACCTGTAATAAGAGCTATCTTTGTACTTTCCTTAATGGCTTTAACTTTACTAGAGAATTCTAAACCATTCATCTTAGGCATGTTAATATCTGCAAGAACAATCTCTGGTAACTTTTCTTCAAAAAGCTTAAGGGCTTGCTCTCCATTCATTGCCTCCAAAACTTCTTCTATACCTAAAACTTCAAAATCTACAAGAGATCGGATACCTCTTCTGATAATTGGTTCATCATCTACAATCAATAACTTCATACAGTCGCCCCTTTACAACGTCTTTTATATTTTATACCAATATAGCTAAAAAGGGCTGTTATTCACAACCCTTTTTAGTTCTAACTCTATTTTACCATACTCATGTAATCGCCGTAACCTTCTGCTTCCATTTCATCATATGGAATGAATCTCATGGCTGCACTGTTCATACAATACCTTAGTCCACCGTGCTCTGATGGTCCATCTTCAAAGACATGGCCTAGATGACTATCTCCATAAGTGGATCTTACTTCAATCCTTGTTGCGAATAATTTATTGTCTTCTTTCAGTTGGATAAACTCATCACTTATTGGTGCCCAGAAGCTTGGCCAACCAGTACCTGATACATACTTAGTCGCTGAGGAGAATAGCGGTTCTCCAGAAACGATATCCACGTAGATACCCTCTTCTTTATTATCCCAGTACTCATTATTAAAAGATCTTTCAGTGCCTTCTTTTTGAGTAACATCATATTGAAGTGAGGTTAACATTGCTCTTATTTCTTCATCACTAGGCTTGCTATACTTGCCACTGTTGTCATCCATCATTTTGTCGTCAATCTCTTCGTTCTGTTCTTCGATGGCATCAAACTCGATGTGACAGTAACCGTTAGGATTCTTCTCTAAGTAGTCCTGGTGATAGTCTTCAGCTAAATAATATCCGTCAAGTGGCTCAACTTCAACTACAATATCTTTTTTGTAAAGTCCATCTTGCTCATCTATGACTTCATTAATCACTGTAAGATCTTCTTCGTTTGTATAATAGATACCTGATCTATAGGATTCGCCTATGTCATTTCCTTGTTTGTTAAGACTCGTTGGGTCTACAACAACAAAGAAGTAATCTAGTAATTCTTTGAGAGATACAAGGCTTGGGTCATAAACGACATGAACTGCTTCAGCATGACCTGAGCCACTGAGAACGTCCCTATAGGTTGGGTCCATTGTATTACCGTTGGCGTAACCAGATGTTACATCGTATACACCATAAATTCTTGCCATGTAGGCCTCAACACCCCAGAAACAACCACCTGCAAGATGTATTTCCTCTAAGTTATCAAGGTCAAACACAACACCAAGGTTTGGGTTATCAGGAAGCGGGCTGTTACTTGGTGGAATAAGTTGTGAGGATACGTTAGCTGGAATAATGCCAGCTGGCAGTACATCTTCATCAATCATTGTGTCATCTTTATCCATTTTCTCTACGTCTGTTTGATCTACAACAGGCTTAACAACTTCTTCTGTTGCACAGGCACTGACTGTAAATATTAGAACTAATAGTAAGGTAATCCATTTATACTTCTTCATCAAAACACCTCCTAGGTGTTGTATGCTTATTAATATATATCTTCAAATGCTGCTGATATTTGGTCATTGTCAATATGTCCTGGTAATACTTTAGTTAAAACACCATCAGATCCAATATAGGCTGAAGTAGGCATTGCTCGAACACCAAATTCTTTGGCAAATTCACCATCAACATCTAATAGAACAATTAGATTTTCAGTCTGTCTGGATGGGAACCATTCCTTAAAATCTTCAACTGATTTTTCTCCCTTGTAATCCGGTGTCACTATGGTAATAACTTTGTAACCTTCTGCTGTTGCCGTTAACTCATCCAAATCACTGAGGCCACCTAAGCAGATCGAACACCATGATGCCCAGTATTTTACATAAACTTTCTCACCTGCGAAATCCCCAAGAGACACTGTTTCTCCATCTAAATTCATAAGACTGAAATTTGGTGCTGCATCCCCTTCATTCATCATTGAGGAGCTATCATCCATATCATCTTTTTTCATGTCATCGTCTTTCATGTCGTCGTCTTTCATGTCGTCGTCTTTCATGTCGTCATCCTTCATGTCGTCATTATGACCAGAATCATCCATGTCCTCTTTTTCCATATCGTCATCTTTCATATCATCTTTCATTTCTTCTTTTTCCATTTCATCACCTGATGAAGCTGGTATTTCGTTGTCTTGAACTGCTTGTGAACATGCTGCCAATACTAGTGTCATCATCATAAGTAATGCTAATAATTTTCCAAATTTTTTCATGTTATTTCTCCTCATTTTTCATCGTTTTATTATTGGTTAGAATAGATTCTCAAAAAATACTGTAATGTTATTTAGGCTATCTGTTAGCAACAACACACCCATTAAGATAATGATGATGCCGCCAGCAATTTTAATTTTGTTCATGTGTTTGTTTAACTTCTTAAGTCTTCCAAGTAAGACATCTGAGAACAAGGCTAAAATCATAAATGGAATCATAAGACCTAATGAGTAGATAAACATGAGCCATCCACCATATAAAGCTTGTCCTTCACTTGCTGATACACCAAGTACTGCACCAAGAACTGGTCCTATACATGGGGTCCAACCAAAACTAAATGTAAGACCTAATAAATATGTGCCTATTAAATTGTCTTTTTTACTTGCTTTAAGGTTGACCTTCTTCTCACGATCTAGTGCCTTAAAATGTATCAAACCTGTTTGATGGATACCAAGTATGATTACCACGATACCACAGACTCTTAAGAACCAATCTCCATAGATGAGATTTCCAAGTGCCCCTGCACCGAAGCCTAGTAATACAAATGTTGTTGCAAGACCTAAAACAAAGATTAATGTCTTAAGTATTAACATTGGGTGCAGTACCAGTCTGCCGAGTTTTACTTCTTTCCCTTGATTGCCTGCCACATCAACTGATAAGTGAGCTACATACACTGGTAATAAGGGTAAAATACATGGTGCAAAAAATGATAATAAACCTGCTATAAAAACGGTGCTCATAAATAATTGTTCGTTTACCATAATTGTCATTCCTACAAAATAGGAACTGCACCTCCTTCCATTTCCTTTTCTATTTTGGCTTTATCCCTGCCAATTTCTTAACTATGACCTTATTATAAAGTGATAATGATAATCATTCCATAGAATAACATCATCCAAAACTATAATTTTTTCATATACATGTAATTTTTATATATAAATGCCCTCGTTAATAGAAATACGATTCCGATTATTTGACTTTTTTATCTGAATATAGGATAATATAGTTACAGTTATCTGTATATTTTGAAAGAGGTGATGAGATGAAGAAAGTACTCGTTTTAGGTGCATCTGGATTAGTTGGCAGGTCAGTATGTGAAGCACTCAGCTCAGATTATGAGATCTATGGTACCTACTGCAATAACAAGATTAAGCCTAGTAATACAATGATGGTTAAGTTGGATATTGCAAATGAAGATCAGATTCTTAACATCCTTCAAACAACTGAACCCGATGTGGTTATATCCAGTTTAAGAGGGGACTTTATCTACCAATTACAAGCTCATACAAACATTGCGAATTACCTCAAGAACCATGGCGGACGACTTATCTACCTATCTACTGCCAACGTTTTTGATGCTGTAACCAATAAAGCTCATAGTGAACATGACGAGCCTGACGCCGTATCAGATTATGGGAAATTTAAAATTAAATGTGAAAAAGTCTTAAGAGATATTCTAGGCCCTCTACTAACAATCGTACGACTACCTATGATTTTTGGAATTGAATCTAAAAGGGTTCAAGAAATTGAAGATGGATTAAAAAGAGGTGCACCACTGATTGTATATAGAGATTTCTATCTCAACATACACTCTGATGTGTTACTGGCTAAACAGCTAGCCTACCTTGTTGACAACGACTTTGAAGGCATCTTACATCTTGGTTCTCACGATGTTGTTGGTTATGATGAAGCCATGGCTCTACTCACCAAGCAACTTGGCCATAAGGGTAATAAACTACAATACGAACGTATTCAGGATCAACCTTATTATTTGGCACTCAAAAGTGAACGAAACCCGTTCCCTGTTCATTTAATGTTTAGCGCAGAACAAGTGATTGAATCCATCGAAGCATGATTAAAATCCTACTAACAGTTGTGAGCTCTTTGATTATTGCTTTAGTTCTATATTTATTTGGAAAGAATTTCTTTATCACTTTAATGTTTTTAGGGATTATTCAGAACAGGGTGCAAATACTTGAATTTCTTTTTAAAAGAGATTCACTTCAACTAATTGTATCAGGCTCCATTTGTGTCATTATTGGTATCTATCCATTTATTGAATATTTTGCATAATAAAAGACAAAACCTTTGTTAAAAAGGTTTTGTCTTAATTATTGTCACTCACTAGATTGGTTTAATAGCATTTCTTTATCTCGACTCACTTGGCAATAATCACTGGATACCCATCCAATAATATCACCTGGCACTTCAAGTCGATACCAGATCAAACCTTTACTATCTTCGCGTTCATCTAATATGACATAGATTTCATTCAGATGAATTTTAGTCAGAATTGGTGTTCCAAGTTCCGCCTCTTCCCTAACATTCAAGAATTCTGTTGTAATTCTTACATAACGTCTATTTGGGTCATTTTCATTGGGTTTTCTTGCTTCTTCAAGAACTTCATCCACCACTACAACTGGTGCCTTTTCTTCCTCTTCCACAAGGACTTCTTCTCCTACTAGCTCTTCAGGCTCTTCTACAATAAGTTCTCCATCATCAAGACCTTGAATTGGTTTACATCCAGTAATCCATAAAAGAACGCCTATAAATATAACCACCATTTTCACTTTTGCCATTCCTATACCTCACACCATATTCTTATAACATTATAATACGATTCAGTGAAAATTCATACATCTAAGTTGAAAATAGCCTGCAATATTGCAGGCTATTGGTATATTATCGTTCTATTGGAATCCATATTTCCATTTTGTAGTCTGCTGCGTTTACATCTCCGCCAAGATAAACCTCAAACTCAGGTAAGTTAGCATGCCTAAAACCAGTTGTTGGGAACCATTCTGAGAAGATTCTTTTCCATGTGTCTTGTAAAACCGAATGCATAGGACCTTCTAACAGGAAAACAGCCCATTCTGCTTCAGGCACTGTATGTTCATCGAATCTTTCATCTCCTGGTTTACCAAATGCTCCAATTAAGTAGTCAAATTCTACATCTTCATCTGGATTCATCGGCATACATACACCAAGGCAGGATTCTTCACTGCATTTGTCAATCATTTTGTCATAGCTACCATCTTGCATACTCTCTTGCCAAAAAAGTGGTATCTTCTTAAAATTCTCGCCATTAACGGTCGTAAATCTTCGTGTAATTCCATAAAAATCAAATGATGGCTTCTTTTCAATTTTGTAGTTCATAGCTACATCTCCCTTCAGTGATACTTGAATTGTTAGTTTGAGGAATGCTTTAATGGCCACTTTACCTTGCCTCACTGCAGTTGGACTGGCATCGTGTACACTTTTGAAGGCTCTTGAGAAAGCTTCTGAAGACTCATAGCCGTACTTAAAGGCTAGGTCTATAATCTTAATGTCACTTGAGATCAATAAGTTAGCAGCTAACGTCATACGTCTTTTTCTAATGTATTCTTGCACACTCATATTGGTCAACATACTAAACATACGTTGATAATAGAACGGAGATACAATAGCTATACCTGCTATATCCTTAACTTGTAAACTTGTTTCTAAATGATCTTCAATATAATCAATTGAGTCTGACATTGCTTTCATCCAATTCATCAGCACACCTCCTAATAAAACTATACCACCACTACTGAATTAGAACATGATTTATCATGCCTTCATCTATCATTTTATCTTTGATAAAAACCGGTCTCTCATCTGTATATAATATTTCAAGTTTATGAAGTGCTCTTGAACATACCGTATAGAACAGATTTCTCTCTAATTCATCTTTGTAATGATTATGCTCATGGGCAACCACCATCACTGCATCAAACTCTAATCCCTTAGCCATATAACTTGGTACAATAACTATGCCTTGTTTATAGTGAATATCTTGTCTGGTAATCATCTTTATTGAATCGTTATCTAAAGCATGATAAAGTTTCTTACACTCTTTCTCAGTTTTACATATAATCGCTGCTGATTGATATCCAGCTTCAATATATGATTGTAGTTTTTCATTAACCGACTTCACTAAGCTGATACCATCCTCATATTGACAAAGATTTGTTACATCCCCATGACGGTCTATATAAACTGTTTTATCTTCTTTATTAAGTAACTGACTGCACAAACCTGAAATCTCTTTGGTTGACCTATAACTCTTTGATAATGTCACTTTAGCTTTAGTTGAACCATCAAACAAAGTCATCATATTCTCATACTGACCAACACTCATATGTGGGTTAATGGATTGGTTCAGATCCCCCAGTAAAGTGAAGCCTGCTTGATGGAAAATTTGCTTGAAAATGGCGTAATGAATGTAGCCATAGTCTTGAGCTTCATCAATAACAATATGTTTGATATCACTAACAAGTGGCACACCTTCAAGTTCTCCCTTAAGGTAAGCCATAGCCAATGCATCTTCATAAAAAGTGTATTTGCTATCTAAACGGTTAGCTGTATACTTAACCATATCAAGGTCAAACAAAGCATGTCCATTATTAATCGTCTTCTGTAGTTTCAGCGATCTAAACAAGGACTTATATAGATAAGGCACACTCATTCTTGTCATTTCATTAATCTGTCGACGGACATCTGCAAAACTCTGATTAATGGCCTGATTAACTTTTTCCTTACGTTCCTCTTCAAATATACTTTGATCATTTTCCATAATGGTATCTTTGATTCGTTTACGTTCGCTAGCAATAATTGGTTCAAGTTGTTTGTGTAATCTTAAGCGGATTCTATTTAAACTTTTCTTAGGTGACAGAATTTTTTGATTCTCAATATAAAGCTTTTTGATCCTCTTAGCAGAAATAATCATCTGCCCTTTATACTTAAGGTCTCTAAATTCAAAACCTTCTTCTCTGATATAAGTCACATATCGATCTATGATATCCACAAATTCCTTAGATGTCTTAAAAGTTATACACCGTTTACGCATCTTTCCGTGATTAGCACCACTAGAGAGGATATACTCCATCTGACTGTTCCAGTCTTCGACTTGTTTGCCAGTATCTAGAACGGTATCAAGGTAATCACCAAAGGTCGTTAGATTTACATTCTCTTCACCAAGTTCAGGTAGAACATCGGAAATGTAATCATTAAAGACTTCATTTGGAGAGAAAATCACCATATTCTGTGCTGACATCCTTTCACGTTGTCTATACAAGATATAGGCTATCCTATGGAGTGCTATTGATGTTTTACCGCTACCAGCAGAACCTTGAATCACCAGCACTTGATGAGACTCATCCCTAATAAGTTGATCCTGTTCCTTCTGAATACTTGTGACGATTGTCTTCATTTTATCATCTGTGCTATGTCCTAGGATTTCCTGTAACATCTCATCATTGATTTTTAGACCTGAATCAAAAAGATATTCAAGTATACTGTCTTTTATCTTATATTGCCTCTTGAGACTTAACTTACCCTCAATCACACCAGCTGGACACTCATAACTAGCATCCCCAATCTCATAATTATAGAACATACTGCAAACAGGCGAACGCCAATCATAAACCTGTATATGGGCAAAGTTATCCCCACTCAGCTTACCCATACCTATATATAAGGTCTCTTCTTCACCATCTTCAATGAAATCCATTCTTCCAAAATATGGAGACTGATACATCCTCATTAAACGTTCTTTAAGCTCACCGTAATAGGTCATGCTCTTAGACTCCATCATCATATAGGATTGATGTTGCCATGCTGTTGCTGCACCCTCAAGGTCTTTGGTAGGATCTGATTCTGTACTCCTATTTTCCCACATGCTCTTTTGAGCTTTAATGATATTGTCTTTATAATTATCCACTCTATCTGAACTACTGGCAATTTGTTCTTTGATCATCTTCAAGGTGTCTTGAAGGTATTGTTCTTCGATTTGCCACTCTTTTGATCCTTTTTCCATAGTATCTTCCTTTGTAACGTGCTGTATTTTGATGGTGCCAATATACTATTATACCAGATTTGGGGTTGAGTATTAAGGGCCGATATTAAACAAGGGAATAAAATCTAAGACAGGCCGCAGAAAACTCTAAAATCGCAAAAATAATTCAACTTTTGATAAAACAATTCTCACATTTACTTTTCTGCGTGTTCTGTGCTTCCTGGGTCGCATTTTTGTTTGCTGGAAAGTATGACTTTCCTTTCAAATAAAAAACGACCCTAGAATCACTTCTGGGGTCGTCTGATTATTTCTATTAAGCTTTAAATTCAGCCACCAAACCTTGTGTGGTCTTTTTGGCATCACCAAACAACATCCTCGTATTATCATTAAAGAAGAGTGGGTTATCAATCCCTGCAAAACCTGGATTCAATGAACGTTTCATCACAATAACAGTTCTTGCCATATCAACATTAATAACTGGCATACCGTAGATTGGAGAATTCTCATCTGTCCTAGCCGCTGGGTTAACAACGTCATTAGCACCAATGACAATGGCTATATCTACCATTTCAATTGTCGGGTTAACATCATCCATCTCTCGTAATTGCTCGTATGGCACATTGGCTTCAGCCAACAATACATTCATATGACCAGGCATACGACCTGCAACTGGATGAATTGCAAAGTTAACTTCAGTGCCATTTTCTTCAAGCTGTGATGCTAATTCTTGAACAACATGTTGGGCTTGAGCAACCGCCATACCATAACCAGGTACGATTAAAACATTACTAGCCGCTTCCAACATAAGGTAAGCATCCTCAACTGTTACAGGCTTTGCTTCGCCAGTGAACCCTTCTGACTTACCTGCTGTTGTGCCACTACCAAAGCCACTAAATAATACATTCGTCAACTTTCTATTCATTGCCTTACACATAATATTGGTTAAAATAATACCACTCGAACCAACTAGGGCACCAGCAACAATCAACACATTATTGGTAATAACAAAACCTGCAGCACAAGCTGCCATACCACTAAATGAATTTAGAAGTGAAATAACAACTGGCATATCTCCACCACCAATTGGGATAACAAAAGTAATACCTAAAACACATGCCAAAGCAATAATAATTATGAGTATTGTATAGGACGGAAGTAGCTCTACACTTCTAAGAGGAGCGAAGAACAATGATCCTGCAAGTAACAATAATAAAATACCAAAGTTCACTACCTGTTGCCCTGTGTATTGGATAGGTTTACTCGGGATTTTACCAGCAAGTTTTCCCCATGCAACAATGGAACCTGTAAAAGTTACACCACCAATTAAAATGGTTAAGATAATAATCAGCAAAGCGTAGTTGTTAGCCCCTGATAAGCTACCTTCAGAAACATATCTTTGGTATTCAGCCCAACCAACCAACAAGCTGGCAGCACCACCAAAACCGTTAAATAGAGCAACCATCTCAGGCATAGCAGTCATCGCAACTAACCTTGATGCAAGAGCACCAACAATAGAACCAGCTAATACACCAACCAGTATCCACAACCAGTGGATCTCAGTATTACTTAGTAAGGCAGCAATAATAGCAATAAGCATCCCAACTGCAGATACCGTATTACCCTTTCGCGCCTTAGTTGCATCTCCTAACATCTTTAAACCAAAAATGAAAAGTACCGCTGCAACAATATACATTAAATTAATAATTTGATCGTTAATCATTTCTTAGCACCTCCTTCTTTCTTAGAGGTGAACATCGATAACATCCTATCAGTAACCATATAACCACCTACAACGTTAATTGTGGCAAAAAATACGGCCAGTGTTCCAAGTACAATTCGTACCACTTCTCCATCAGCTACAAATGTGCCCATTAAGCTAAGAATCGCTCCAACTACTGTAATACCTGATATAGCATTGGATCCTGACATTAGCGGTGTATGTAATTGGGAAGGGACTTTAGAAATCAGTTCAAATCCTAAGAAGGACGCTAGAACCAATACAAAAACCAACATAATCATATTCATGATTGTCCTCCATATATATCTTTTAATCTTGGGTTAACCATTTCCTTATCTCTTGTTATCAAACAGCCATTCATAATCTCATCCTCTTGGTCTAGAGATAGAACCTTTTTCTCAACATCATAAAAATGTGTAATAAGATTTGTTAAGTTGCTTGAATACATTGAACTTGCATCAAATGCTACAGTACCCGGCAGGTTATCAATGCCAACAACCTTTACACCTTCTACAGTGACTATCTCATCAACTACCGTACCTTCTACATTACCACCAGTACCTGCAGCTAAGTCAACAACACAAGAGCCGTCTCGCATTTCTTTTAATATCTCTTTGGTTACGATAATTGGTGCTTTTCTACCAAATAATTTGGCCGTTGTTATGACCAAGTCAGCATTAGCACAACTTTTTGCCATTGCCTGTTGTTGTCGTTTTAATTGCTCTTCCGTTAGAGCTTTGGCATATCCATCTTTGGTTTGACCTGTCTCACCAAGGTCTACTTTAACAAACTTGGCACCAAGGGATGCCACTTGCTCTTCTACCACAGATCTTGTATCAAAGGCTTCTACACGTGCGCCCAATCTTTTGGCAGTTGCTATAGCTTGAAGTCCTGCAACACCAGCGCCAATAACAAAAACTCTAGCAGGAGGTATTGTCCCCGCTGGCGTCATCATCATTGGGAAGATTCTATCAAGTTCGTAACCACCAAGCATTACTGCAGAGTACCCCGCTAAAGAAGCCTGGGAGCTTAAGGCATCCATCTTCTGAGCAAGGGTTGTACGAGGAATCATTTCCATACTAATAGCACTGACACCCTGATTCATATAAGCGTCTACAAGTTCCTTATTATTATAAGGATCCATAAAACTAATGCTAATTGCACCAGCTTTCATTTGACCAATCTCATCTAGCGCTGGAGGGTTAACCCACAACAATAAATCAGCTTCTTTTAACAGGCTGCTTCTATCATTAGATACTTTAGCGCCCGCTATTTCATACTCCTCGTTGGTTACCATATTAGTGACATCTTTCTCAACGATGATTTCAATGCCATCCAGGCCTAATAATTTCTTAACCGAACTTGGAACTAATGCAACCCGGGGTTCGTTTATCTCTTTTAAAACGGCGATTTTCATTGCCAACCTCCTTTATCCTATTACAGTTTTAGCGTTAAAAATTCTCTGTCTACATTGTAACCTATCTAAGTGTTAATTGACAACCATTATCAGATAAAAGATTGTGTAAGATTGAAAATGTCACTTTGGGGACTGTCCCCAAAGTGACATTTTTATGATTAACGCAAAAACGCAAAAAGGGAGTATAAAATGAGATCCTCATGTCGGCCAAAAACACCTTCTCAGAATGACGTAGTGGAATGATTTTTTTTGAAAGGGCAAAAGAACTGCGTAAGGTTAAAATGGTTGATATGTTATCAAGTTATTTGGTTCAATATTGTTTCAGGGGATTTGAAGCTGTACCTAGAGGGTACATCAAGAATGTCATGGAATGATAGTGAGCTGAATAACGTAGATAAGCTATTAGCCAGTTTATCCGCGCGTAGTCCCAAAATAAAGTGCCAGCGGTACTTCGTTTTTTTGCTAAAAAAGTGCAAAAAAATAAAGTACCAGTTAATAACTTCTAAAGAGATGTTAAAAACATTCAAACGGTACTTTGTAAAGGATGAGGGGGAGAGTATTAATTGTAAGAGGTAACTAATTCTTACTCTGTAAGTTTATACGAAAGATGTGTACAAAATATATCCAAAATGTGAACAAATTGTGTACAATACATCATGTCGCAATGTCATAAACGACATATGTTATGTCCTAAGCGATGTAAAACGCCGGTTAATCGGTTATTGCACCCTTGGCTGCGGACTGAACCAACCTTGCATATTTATACAGAACACCTCTTTTATACTTAAGCTCTGGTTCTATCCAAGCAGCTTTTCTTTCTTTAAAGGTCTCTTCTGATAGATCTACCGAAAGTTCACCTGTAGTTGAATCAATGGTAATCATATCACCATCTTCTATCAAGCCAATTGGCCCACCAATTTGTGCTTCCGGTGCTATATGTCCAATAACCAGACCATGACTACCACCTGAATAACGACCATCGGTTAATAGCGACACTTTACCACCTAAACCTTTTCCAATAACAATAGCGCTAATGGACAACATCTCTGGCATACCCGGACCACCTTTCGGACCTTGATACCTAATGACGATGACATCACCTTCGCCTACTTTGTCTTCTAATAAGGCATTGGTGGCTGCTTCTTCTGAATCAAAGACTTTAGCTGGACCAGTCATAGATTTCACTTTCACACCTGACATTTTACATACTGCACCCTCTGGTGCTAAGTTACCCTTAAGTACATATAGAGGTCCAGTAGGTTTTAGTGGATCCTTTAAGCCATGTATAATGTCTTGTCCTGC
>PPCM01000559.1_pt1 | contig 29437 bp, 27 predicted proteins | sample 1555541 | NCBI WGS metagenome assembly PPCM01 (sample SAMN05284479, study PRJNA326546) | Marine sediment metagenome, whole genome shotgun sequencing project. | isolation source: marine sediment | place: Germany: Wadden Sea | collected 2012-09-05 | reverse complement strand
GGGGGGGGGGGGCACCGGGGATTCCGGGAGTTCGGCCCGCCGGCGGCGAGGCGGACATGGGAACGGTTTCCCTGGGAGCGGCGTTGCCCGAACTCGCGGCGCGTTCTCCGGGAGCGGGGCGTCCGGCCGGTCGACCGTTTCCCGCTGCGGGGGGGGAGCCGGCACCGGGTTGCGAGGTCAGGGCGCTCCGAGCAGCCGAGGCCCGGCCTGTACGTGCCGAAGGGCTCCCGGCGGGTTCCCTTCTCGATTGGGGATTTATCAGGATCTCGTTTCGCAGGCGGTCGATCCGTTCGATAAGAAGATCCATGGAAAGGGCGGGCCTTGTGCGGATGATCTTGATAAAAGCCATCTCCACGGCGAGTTTCGGCCGGGAGGAAAACCGGACGGTCTGCTCCTCCTTGAACAGGACGTTCAGTATCTGGGAGAGGTAGTTTTCCGAAACGGATCCCACCTGTTCCCTCATGAGTGTCTTTTCATGGGAGGGGAGGTGCAGGAGGTTGTCCAGGTCGCTCCCCATTTTTGCGATGAGCAGGTTTCTCAGGTGCTCCATGAGGGTGCCGTAAAGTTTCTTGATATCATGGCCCCGGTTGTAAACATTTTCCAGAGTGCCCAGCAGGCTGTTCAGGTCTCCCGCGAAAAGGGCCTTGGAAATATCGAAGATCACCGTTCGGTCGATGACGCCGAGGATGTCCAGGACCTGTTCGTGGGGAACGGATTCCGCCGAGCAACTGATCACCTGGTCCAGGAGGCTCAGCGCGTCCCTCATGGAGCCGCCGGATTCACGGGCGATAAGTGAGAGACTCTGCTCCTCCATCCCCATGCTCTCCTTGTCGCAGAGGGCTTTCATATGGCTCGAGACCTCGTCAAGGTCGATGCGCCGAAGGTCGTGGCGCTGGCACCTGGAGAGGATCGTCACCGGAATTTTGGACGGTTCCGTCGTGGCAAATAGAAACATCACATGGGCGGGGGGCTCTTCAAGGGTCTTGAGAAGGGCATTGAAGGCCGCGGTGCTGAGCATGTGCACCTCGTCGATGATGTAGATCTTGTGACGACTGTGAGCAGGCATGTACCGGATGTTTTCCCTGAGTTCCCTGACCTGGTCCACGCTGTTGTTGGAGGCACCGTCGATCTCGAACACATCGGCGGCGGAGCCCGAGGTGATCTCCCGGCAGGACCTGCACTCGTTGCAGGGCACGGGGTTGGGTGTCTCTCTCGAAGCCGCGCAGTTCATCGCCTTGGCGAGTATCCTTGCGATGGTGGTCTTTCCCGTGCCCCTGGGGCCCGAGAAGAGAATCGCGTGGGCAACGCGTTCGGCCAATATGGCGTTGGAAAGGGTTCGGGAAACGTGTTCCTGGCCCACGACCTCGTCAAAGCGCTGGGGTCTGTATTTTCGAGCGAGCACAAGATAGGACATGGATACGTTCCTTACGGCTATGGGTCCCGTGGGAAAAGAGCTAAAAAAGGGGGACCGGCTCTTTAATATATGGTTCAGATTAAAAAAAAGAGAGTTCGAAAAGGGGGAGCGTTCTGAAAAAAAAGGTGGCGGAGAGATAGGGATTCGAACCCTAGGTACCCGTAAGGGCACACACGCTTTCCAGGCGTGCACCTTCAGCCGCTCGGTCATCTCTCCACTGCAATGCGGAAGTTGTGCGCCGGACTTTTTTCCCGGGGATAATGGTGCGTTACCCCGATCGATCTGGGCAGTGGAAAGTGCCCGGGGAACTTGGCTTGGGGCCGTTCCCGATCCGGTGAGCTTGAACTATACCTTTTCGATCTATCTGTCAATGAACTTTTTTTATCATTAGCAAAAAAAATGAAAATCAGGGCCGGAACATTTTTTCCACCTCCGGGGTGTAAGCATTTCCTTCGGTGTGCAGGACAAGGGGCGTCAAAAGGTTCAGTCCGGAATTTCCCCCCTTCACCCCCTCGGCCAGGATCAGTCTGGCGGGAAGGTTCGCCCTTGGATGGACAGAACGAAGGCGCTTTGGTTCAAGGCCCGCCTTTCGCATTTCAAGGAGCAGGTCGGCGGTTCGAAGGGCGGGGTACACGACCATGAACCGTCCTCCGGGCATGAGCGCCTTTTCCGAAGCCGAGAGAAGCCCCTCCAGGGTGAGGGAAATCTCGTGCCTTGCAACGGCGCGTCCGGGGTTGGGGGGGATTCTTCCGGCCCGGGCCTCCCGAAACGGGGGGTTGGAAACCACCAGGTCGAAGGAGCCTGTCTCCACCGGGAAGGAAATAGACCTGATATCCTTCTCCATGATGGAGACCGCGCTCGTCAAGCGATTGGCTTTGACGTTTTCCCGGGCCAGGGCCGCAAGCTCCGGTTGGATCTCCACCCCGGTGATCTTGATTCCTTTGTGCCGGTATCCCAGGATCAGGGGGATGACGCCGCAGCCGGTTCCCATGTCCAGTACCCGCTCCCGGCAAAGGGGGCCGCAGTGATGGGCCAGGAGAATCGGGTCCACGGAAAAGCGGTATCCCGAAAGGGGCTGGCGGAGCATGATTCGTCCGTCAAAGAGGGTGTCGAGTGTGGAATCCTGCATTTTCAGTTGCGATTGTCTCCGACAGGTCCGATTTTGAATCTCAGATCGTTAATGCCGGCGTTTCCGGCCGCGCGCCTTGCGCCGGAAAGGAGTTCCCCCTTGCGGTACCCCAGGTGGTGAAGCCACGTGGAGTTGCTCACATGGATGATAAGGGTGCCGTTGTTGAGACCCGCCGGCCAGGTGTGGGGAAAGGTGCGGTCTCCCGCGATCTCTTTCCAGGTGTCCCGGATGTGGGTCAGGGTGTTTTGGGGAGCCTGCCGATGGTTTTTCAGGGCGGCCGAAACCACCTCGCCGATATGGGATAGGGCATGCTTTGATTTTGTGTTGCCGTTGTTCATACCCACACAACTACATCCGCGCCCAAATCGTGTCAAGTAAAAGACAGGCGGCGGAGGTGTGGCGGGAGGCGGCTGTCCTTTTTTCCGGCGGGGATGAAATATGTAAAAGGGGTTGTTGGCTTTGTCCGGAAGTCTGGAAAAAGGACTTTTTTACTTGAAAAATCATTGAGTTTGGGTCTAAATAGAAAAGAATCAAATCATCCGGCAGAACAAAAAAACAGTTTCAACCGAGTGGCGGCCGTCCGGTTCGCGCGCCGACCCGTGCGGGGCGACGACAGGTGGAATCGCCCTCCGTGGCGAGCCCCGAACTTTTCCATTGGGCGATCATGGAAAAAAAGACCTCTTTCCATATTTTTTTAACGGGTTGTTAAGTCCTGGGAACAAATGCGGCGGCACTGGATGTCGTGTGGGAGGCGTTCTTTGTTGATCCCCTCGCTCCGGGCGACGGGGGAGGGGCCGGAGCACGGGAGGGAGTGTTTTGGGAGCCCGGAACAGGAGCGTTCGCGGGGTGAAAAAATCCGTTATGGTTAAGATTTCGGTGGCAGCAGGTATCTTAATAATGTTATGTTGAAAAAATTAACCTCGGAAGCCGGTTATTCTGGACCGCGCTCTCCGAAAACCGGCGCACCTTATATATGGGGTGTTTTGCCGGAAGGGCGCGCGAGGCGAATCTGGATTTGAGTTGCTGGAAAATGTGACGACAGGCTCCCTTGGGGAGCCGGAACCTGGAAATCAATAAGGAAAAATTATGAGTTGGGATTGGGATAAACTAAGAGAACAGCAGCAGCGGCAGAAACAGGGGCCGGGTCAGGGGCCCGGACCGGGGCCGGGTCCGGGAGGAATACCCCCCCAGATGGACGACCTCATCAAACAGTTCAAGGGATTTCAGCTGCCCGGCGGTATTTTTCTGCTCGTTGTCCTTGCGGTTGTGTTTTTTGGTTCCTCGATTTTCTATACGGTGGGGATCGACGAGGTGGGAGTTGTCCAACGCTTCGGCCGATACACGAGAACCAGTCAGCCCGGCCTGAACTTCAAGCTGCCGGCCGGTGTCGAGAGCGTGATCATGGTCAAGGTCAGGCGCGTTTACAAGGAGGAGTTCGGGTTCAAGTCCGTGCGAAGCGGCGCCTCGCGCTATGTTTCCGACGGGGATGCGGGGAGTGTGTCCCTGATGCTGACGGGTGATCTCAACGTGGCCCTTGCCCCCTGGATCGTGCAGTACAGGATCAAGGACCCGTACAACTACCTGTTCAAGATCAAGGATGTGCAAAGGATCCTCCGGGACCTGTCCGAGGCGTCCATGCGCCTTGTGGTGGGTGACAGGAGCATCAACGAGGTGATCACCAAACGAGAGGAGATCGCCATCGAGGCAAGAGAGATCCTCCAGCGGGAGCTGGATTACGCCGAGGCCGGAATCGATGTCGTGACCATCGAGATGAAGAAGACCAACGTTCCGGAACCGGTTCAGCCCTCCTTCAACGAGGTGAACCAGTCCATCCAGGAGAAGGAGAAGATGATCTACAAGGCCAACGAGGAGTACAACACCGAGATCCCTGCCGCAAGGGGCGAGGCAGAGCGGATCGTCAAGGCCGCCGAGGGTTACGCCCTCGACAGGATCAACAGGGCCGAGGGTGACGCGGCCAGGTTCGAGGCCCAGTACAGGGAGTACGTAAAGGCCCAGGATGTAACAAAGCGAAGGCTTTACCTGGAGATGATCAAGGATGTCTTTCCCAGGCTCGGTGATAAGTATATCGTGGATTCCGGCCAGAAGAACCTCTTGCCCTTACTTAACCTCGGAAACAGAGACGGTGTGATAAAATGAAGTATAAAGGAATAATCATAGGGGCGATCGTCCTGATCGCATTGACGGCATTTGCATCGGCCTACAAGGTGGACGAGACCGACCAGGTGGTGGTCACCCAGTGGGGAAAGGTGGTGGGGGAACCCAAGTACGAGCCGGGCCTCAGGTTCAAGGTGCCCTTTATCCAGCAGGCGAACTATTTTCCCAAGAACCTTCTCATGTGGGACGGGGACCCCGGGCAGATCCCCACCAACGACAAAACCTATATATGGGTGGACACCTTTGCCCGCTGGAAGATCGTGGATCCGGTGAAGTTTTTCCAGACGGTCAACAACGTTCCCAGCGCCCTGGGCAGGCTCGACGACATCATCGACCCGGCTGTCCGAAACTTCATCACCTCCTACAGCCTCCTGGAAACGGTGCGTAAGAGCAACCGGGACATGGAGATATCCGAGAACGGCGGGGATGAGGAGGAGGACCACAGCGATATGGCCGAGAAGTATCGTATCCAGGTGGGGCGCGAGAAGATCACCGGCCTGATCATGGAGCAGGCCCAGCCCAAGCTGGAGGCCTTCGGCATCGAGCTGGTGGATGTGAAGATTAAAAGGATCAACTACGTGGAGCAGGTACGCCAGTCCGTCTACGGAAGGATGATCGCCGAAAGGCGCCAGATCGCCGAGAAGTTCCGTTCCGAGGGAAAAGGGGAAGCTCAGAAGATAAAGGGACAGAAGGAGAAGGACCTGAAGGAGATCTCCTCGCTGGCCTACAAGCGTGCCCAGATGATCAAGGGCGAGGCGGATGCAACGGCAACGAAGATCTTCGCGGATGCTTACGGGGTGGACCCCGAGTTCTATTCCTTTGTGAAGACCATGGAGGTTTACGGCGCAACCATGGACAAGAAGAGTTCACTCGTGCTCTCCACGGATTCCGAATTCCTTAAATATTTCGAGGGGCGTGATTAGGATAGCGGAGCGGACGCTTTGTCGGAGGGCGTGAAAACGCCCATTCGGGAAATCGGCCGACTTTCCTGTTTTTCCGGTGACAATATAAAAAAACATGCGCCGCCCCGGCAGGGGCGGCGCATGTTTTTCCCTTCCCGTACATGGGAGGAACCTTTCTTTCGGATTCCCCCGATGGATTCCCCCGATGGATTCCCATGGGGGAGCGGATGTAAGGGGTAGGGACTTGTCGGCGCATAAAAAAAGCACCGGAAATAAATTTCGGTGCTTTTCTTGTCCGATATAGAGAATGGGGGTCTTATTTACCCTTTCGTCTCTGGTGTCGCGTGCGAGCAAGCAGTTTCCTGTGCTTATGCTTGCGCATCTTTTTTCTTCTTTTCTTGACTACGCTTCCCAACAGATCACCTCCATTCATGGTATTTTTTTTGTTTACAATACAAGATTATTTTATTATCATCTTTGATTGATCCTTGTCCACTTATTTTTTTAAAATAACGACGCGCGGCTTTTGCCGGCGGCCCGAAAGAGGACCTCATGGAACCTCTGAAGCGTTTTGACGCGGATCAGATAAGGACGGTGAACAGAAGCGTGGCCATTGCCGAGGAGCTTGTGAACAATTTTTACAAGCTTTCCATGAATCAGTGGCGAAGGACGCGTTTCGACGTCAAGACCCTCCGCGATCTTGCCGGGGACGAGGTGGTGCACGGGCCCCACGCCCAGATCTTTCGCTACACGGGGTACCGGGGAGGGGAACTCCTTGGGTCCAGTGCCTACGATTTCTACAAGATCTGTATCCAGGATCATTCCATCATCAATGTTCTGTCGCGAAAAGAAAAACTTCGCCTGTTTCCGCTTCTCCTTTATATAACCACCCACGAGCTGATTCACATTGTTCGTTTCAGCCGTCACCTCCAGGGGTTCGATGTGCCGGAAAAGGAGCGCGTCAGGGAGGAGGCAAGGGTGCACGAAAGGACTTACGAGATCCTCAGGGAGCAAAGGATCGGGGGGATTGACGAGGCCCTGGACTATTACGGAAGCTGGCGTGATCACCCGTTTTCCGAAAAAATAGAAACCGTGCAATAAAGTTTCGGGGTGCGCCTTGACAACCCCGAAACACTGACTATATTTGACTCGTTTTAAATTGAGTGATTTTCAGTACATAATTTCGTGTTGTATCGAGGAGGAATCGAGATGCCCATTTATGAGTACCAATGCACCGAGTGTGGACAGCTGGAAGAGGTGGTTCAGAAAATATCGGACCCGCCCCTTTCCGAGTGCTCCGGTTGCTCAGGGAAAATGCAGAAAATTATCTCTCAAACCTCCTTCCATCTGAAGGGAGGGGGATGGTACGCGGACGCCTATTCAAGCACCCCCGCCAAGGGCTCCGATGTAAAGGACTCCAATGTAAAGGACTCCAATGTAAAGGACTCCAATGTAAAGGACTCCAATGCAAAGGCAAAGACCGGGAACCCGCCGGACACGGCTCCGGCCGCGAAAAAAGCCTCCGACGCATGAAGTTTTCTTAAAGTAGCTACCTGCCGTACAGGAAAAATACCCCCCAAGCGGGCGAGTTGTCGTGAAGGAATCCCGGATGCCGGATTCAGGGGGAAGGGCTTGGCCCGGCCCCCTCTCCATGGAGCGGGATTGTCGCGCGGCAAGGGGTAAAGTCGACGGTTGCCGGGAAGTTATTACCGGGAAACCGCCTGTATCGGGTAAAATACGTAGTGGGTTTAAAAATAATAAAAAACACCCTTTACAAAATCAAACAAGTGATTAGCTTCACGCAAATTATTTTAAACCTGAGTTGAATGCCGACATCATTTAGTCACTAATAAAGGAGAATTCGGAATTATGAAGATCAGACCATTGCAGGACAGGATTTTGGTAAAGCGCCTTGAAGAGGAAACAAAAACCAAGGGTGGCATCATCATCCCCGATACAGCCAAGGAAAAACCTGTTGAAGGTACTATCGTGGCCGTAGGTAAGGGACGCGTGACCGATGACGGTTCGGTAATTCCCCCTGAGCTCAAGGAAGGCGACAGGGTCCTGTTCAGCAAGTACGGTGGAAACGAAGTAAAGATCGACGGCGAAGAGTTCCTGATCATGAACGAGGGTGATGTCCTCGGCGTAATCGAGTAATCGATTCCTTTTTCGACTGTGTGACCTTTTAAATATACCGATCTAATAAATATACGGAGATACTATAAAGATGGCGAAACAGATTATTTACGATGCGAAAGCGCGCGAGAAGATGCTCGATGGTGTTAGAACACTTGCCGATGCCGTGGTTGTCACCCTCGGTCCCAAGGGCCGCAACGTGGTTATCGACAAGTCCTGGGGCGCTCCCACCGTGACCAAGGACGGCGTGACCGTGGCCAAGGAGATCGAACTCGAGGACAAGTTCGAGAACATGGGCGCGCAGATGGTAAAAGAGGTTTCCAGCAAGACCTCCGACACCGCCGGCGACGGCACCACCACCGCCACCGTTCTTGCACGGGCCATCTACGAGGAGGGCCAGAAGCTCGTTGTCGCCGGTCACAACCCCATGACCATCAAGCGCGGTATCGATAAGGGTGTTGAGATCGCCGTTGCCGAGCTGGCAAAGATGAGCAAGCCCACCAAGGACCAGAAAGAGATCGCCCAGGTCGGTACCATCTCCGCCAACAGCGACGCCACCATCGGCAACATCATCGCCGACGCCATGAGCAAGGTTGGTAAAGAGGGTGTGATCACCGTTGAAGAGGCAAAGTCCATGGAGACCACCCTGGACGTTGTCGAGGGCATGCAGTTTGACCGCGGTTACCTCTCTCCCTACTTCGTGACCGATTCCGAGAAGATGGTCGTCAACCTCGAAGACCCCTACATCCTCATCAGCGAGAAGAAGATCAGCAACATGAAGGACCTTCTCCCTGTTCTCGAGCAGGTTGCAAAGATGGGCAAGCCCCTCATGATCATCGCCGAGGATGTTGACGGCGAAGCCCTTGCCACACTTGTTGTGAACAAGCTCAGGGGCACCCTGAACGTTGCGGCCGTAAAAGCTCCCGGCTTCGGCGACAGAAGAAAGGCAATGCTCGAGGACCTCGCCGTTCTCTGCGGCGGCCAGGTGGTTTCCGAGGATATCGGCGTGAAGCTCGAGACCCTCACCCTGGAAGACCTGGGTAAGGCCAAGAGCATCGTGATCGACAAGGACAACACCACCATCGTTGACGGCGCCGGCGCTCGCGCGGGCCTCGAGGCAAGGGTCAAGCAGATCCGCGCCCAGGCCGAGGAGACCTCTTCGGACTACGATCGCGAGAAGCTCCAGGAGCGCCTTGCCAAGCTCATCGGCGGCGTTGCCGTGATCAGCGTGGGTGCTGCCACCGAGACCGAGATGAAAGAGAAAAAAGCGCGCGTCGAGGATGCGCTCAACGCGACCCGCGCGGCCGTTGAAGAGGGTATCGTCCCCGGCGGCGGTGTTGCGCTCGTTCGTTGCATCGAGGCCGTGAAGGCTGCGGAGCTCGAGGGCGAGATGAAGATGGGAGCGGATGTTGTTGCCCGCGCCATCGAAGAGCCCCTGCGTCAGATCTCCAAGAATGCCGGTGTAGAGGGTGCTGTTGTTCTCGATGCCGTTAAAAAGGCCGAGGGTGCATTCGGCTACAACGCGGACTCGGATGTTTACGAAGACCTCATCGAGGCCGGCGTTATCGATCCCACCAAGGTGGTTCGTTTCGCTCTCCAGAATGCGGGCAGCGTGGCTTCCCTCATGATCACCACCGAGGCCATGATCACCGACCTCCCCGAGGAGGCAGGTGCGGCTCCCGCAATGCCCGCCGGCGGCATGGGCGGCATGGGCGGCATGGGCGGCATGATGTAATACGCCCGTCTTCCCTTCGAATGGACCGGACCCGTTCCGGTTTGATCGACCATAAGTGAATTAAGCCCTCCCGGCTCGTCCGGGGGGGCTTTTTTACGTTGTGGGGTAGGGGAGGGGGATTCCCCGTGAAATTTCCTCTAAATCCCGGCCTTGGGATTCGCGGGCCAAAGGTCTTGACAGGGGTTTGCGGCTCATATAGTTTAATTGAGGCTTTTTTTCGTGTTTTCCCGGTGTTGCCTTTACCGGGGCAGCGGCGGAAAGAACGGTAAAAAAGACCTTGAAAAGGGTTGCCTTGACCAAGTCGGCCGCCGAAAGAGTCGTGAAAATTACCTTGGAAGCCTTGCCCGGCCGAAGCGGCGGGGGACGATTACCTCCCAAAGGGGCGGAAAGACAGGGCGGTTAAGTCCTTGTTCGGGAAAAGGCCCCGTGAATCCGGGGGGAATGTACCCCTGGAATTCGGGACGCTATCCCGGGAGATCCGGGGTCCCGGGAACGATCAGATTAACAGAATCGGAGTTGCTCAATGGTTCCAGAAAGTGCAGATGTGCTGATGATGATAGCGAACGCGGGCATGGTGGTCAAGCTGGTCCTCCTGACCCTGCTTTTTTTCTCCATCACCTCGTGGGCGATCATCTTTATCAAGTATCGTTATATCCTCAGGGCGCACCGGGAATCCGACGCGTTCACGGAGATGTTCTGGCAGAGCCGGAACCTGTCCGAGGCCTATTCCAGGGCAAAGAAGCTGGGTGCAAGCCCCGTTGCCCGGATCTTCAGGGTGGGCTTCATGGAGCTCAAGGCCCTTGAAAAGCAGCAGGCGGGGAGCGAGCAGCGGATAACCAACGGGTTCTCGGGTATCGAAAACGTGAAAAGGGCGCTGAGAAGGTCCATCCACACGGAGCTTGCCCACCTTTCCCAGATGGTTTCCTTTCTGGCAACGGCCGGCAACACCTCTCCCTTTATCGGGCTCTTCGGCACTGTCTGGGGAATCATGACCTCCTTTCAGGGGATCGGCCAGAGCGGGGTCGCGAACCTCGCGGTGGTGGCGCCGGGAATCTCCGAGGCACTGGTGGCGACGGCTGCGGGGCTTGCGGTTGCCATCCCCTCGGTGATCGCCTACAACTACTTCGTGCAGAAGATCAAGGGGATCAACTCGGAGCTTGAAACCTTTTCCGCCGATTTCCTCAATATCGTGGAGCGGGACATCCTCTCGTCCAAGGTGGCAAGATGATGGTGCCCGGCGGAGACAACGATCATCTCATGAGCGAGATCAACGTGACGCCCTTCGTGGACGTGATGCTGGTGCTCCTGATCATCTTCATGGTCACGGCTCCCATGATGGTTCAGGGGGTGGACGTGTCCCTTCCCCAGGCCGCAGCGGGGGATATCTCCACGGAAAAGGAACATCTGATGCTCACCATCGATTCCGGAAACCGGATCTTTATCAACGAGTACGAGGTGACCCTGGATTCCCTGGGGACGAAACTCGTGAAGATCCGGGCGGGCGTGCCGGACGGCGAGGTGTTTCTCCGCGCGGACAAGGGGGTGCCCTACGGCCTGGTGGTTCAGGTCATGGCGGAGGCAAAGGCCGCCGGTGTTGAAAAACTGGGCATGGTCACCGAACCGGTCGACGAGAAGCCATGATTCCGGTTGAAAAGCACGAGGAGCGGTTGGGACCGGGGAGTCCCGTGGAGGAGGACCCGAGGAAATGGCTCGTGTATCTTGCCGTGTCTCTGGTATGCCACTTTCTCCTGTTCGTGGCCATGATCTTCATGCCGGAGTTTGCCGTGAGAAAGGTCAAGAAACCGACGGCCATCACGGTGGACCTGGTATCCTTTTCACCCGCTTCCTCCCTTCCGTTAAAAAAGGGCGGCAGCGGCGGCGGGCAAAGGAAAGAGGTTGTCAAGAAGACGCCGGTTAAGGTCAAGAAAAAATCCGCGAAAATCATCAAAAAAAAATCACCCCCCAAGGCCCGGCCCGAGCCCGTGAAGACGAAGTCCGCCAAGACCCCGGAGGTAGCCGAGGCCGTTCGGGAGAAGGCGCCGAGCCCCGTGCCGGGTAAAAAAAAGGTTAAGAAATCTCTCAAGAAAAAAACCTACAAAGCCGCGAATATACTGAAGCGGGCAAGGGAAAAGCTCGAACAGGGGATCGAGGAGACCCGCCCCGATCCCATGGCGGGGGTACTGGAAAGGCTCCGGAGCAAGGTTGAGAACGAGCCCGGGGGGGCGGCCGAGTTTTCCGGGGGCGAGGGGGAGTCCGAGGGAAGACCCGCGCTCAACGAAATAGAGGTATACCGGCGGATCATCGCCGACAACATACAGAATAACTGGGCCTTTTCTCCCTCCCTTGCCCGGGGAAGAAGGGATCTCGAGGTGGTGATCCTCATCAAGATCATGCCCAGCGGAGAGATTCGGGAGATGGGCTTCGAGTCAAGATCCGGGAATCGCTACCTGGACGACTCGGCGTACAAGGCGGTTCAGAAATCCAATCCCCTGCCGGCGCTCCCCAGGGGGTATAAATATTACCACACCACACTGGGCTTCACCCCCCGGGGGGTGGAGTGACAAACGATGAAAAAGAGAGTCGAATCATGGTGCTGAACAGGACAAAGACGTTTTTCCTTATTTTACTCGCACTCTTTCTGCTTCCGGCGGAAAAGGGCTTTTCCCAGTACGATCACATCACCATCAGCAATCCCTTTATCAACAAGTTGCCCATTGCCGTTCCCCTGTTCAAATCAACGGCGGGAGTCGAGGTGGAGGGAAAGATTGCGGCGGAAGCCTCCCTCCTGCTTTCAGAATCCCTTGAATTTACAAGGCTGTTCAAGATTATCGACAGGGGGGCTTTTCTCGAGGAACCATCCGTCACGGGGATAACGGGATCGAGCATCACCTTTCGCAACTGGACGGGTATCGGGGCCGAGTTCCTTGTGACCGGCGGCGTGCTGAGCGAAGGAAAGACCGTGAAAATGGAACTTCGCCTCTTCGACAGCTTCAAGGGAAAGATGCTCTTCGGCAAGATATATACGGGCAGAAGAAAAAATGTCAGGGGAATGGTGCATCGCTTCGCGGGAGAGGTTGTGAAACTCCTCACCGGAAGGGCGGGTGTTTTCGGAAGCAGGATCGCATTTGTCTCCACGGCAACGGGAAACAAGGAAATTTTTTCATGTGATTTCGACGGCAGGGACGTAAAACAGGAGACGAGGAACAGGAGCATCACCCTCTCTCCCGCGTGGTCGCCGGACCTCCGGTATCTGGCCTACACCTCCTACCGGAAGGGCAAACCAGATCTATATATCAAGGATCTCAGGGAGGGCAGGGGGGCCGTGGTGAACTTTGCCGGCGTGAACCTGACCCCCGCCTTTGTTCCCGGAAAAGAGAAAATGCTGGCGGCATCACTCTCCTTCTCGGGGGATCAGGAAATTTATTTATTGACCCGGACAGGTAAAATTATTAAAAGATTAACCAAAAGTTGGGGTATCGACCTCTCCCCTTCGTTTTCTCCCGATGGTAAAAAGATGGCTTTTGTCTCGAAAAGGTCGGGAACTCCACAGGTCCATATCATGGATTTGGAGACCGCTCAGGTCAGGCGCCTGACCTTCGAGGGACGCTACAACCAGTCCCCGACCTGGTCTCCCGAGGGAGACAGGATCGCCTTTGTGGGAATGCGGAAAAACGCCATCGATATTTTCGCGATCGACGCGGACGGGGGCAACCCGCTTCAGCTCACGGCGGATTCCGGTGATAATGAGTCGCCCTCATGGTCGCCGGACGGCAGTCTTATCGCTTTCAGTTCAACACGGGAAGGTGTTGCCCGGATTTACGTGATGACCGCTTACGGCACGGATCAGCGGCGGCTATTCACCCAAAAAGGGGAACAGACGAACCCCGGATGGTCATTGAATAAAACAAAATAGATCATGAATCGTGGTCGCAAAGGAGGAAAGATGCGTAGAAATTGGTGGGTTGGCTTTATGATGTTGCTCGTGGTACCCGGACTGATGCTGACGGTTTCCTGTAGCAGTAAAACGACGAGCAGGGGATCTTCCACTGCGACCCTGGGGGCATCGGAGCAGGTGGAGACGGATTCGGCCGCCGCAAAGCGGGCCGCCGAAGCCCGCAAGAAGGCCGAGGAAGAGCGCATCAAAGAGGAAAAGCTGAAGCAGGCGCAACTGAAGGCGGATGAGGCAGCGCGCCAGAAGGCCGCCGCCAAGAACAGCTTCGTATACGAGGATGTGTACTTTGCCTTCGACAGCTCGGATCTGAACGAAAACGCCCAGGCCCTGCTCAAGCGAAAGGCCGACTGGATGTGGAACAACCCCGGTGCCAAGGTCGTGATCGAAGGCCATTGCGACGAGAGGGGAACCACCGATTACAACATCGCCCTCGGCGAGCGCCGTGCCAAGAGCACCAAGGGATTCCTCGTGGATCTCGGGATCGCGGCTTCCCGCCTCGTCACCGTGAGCTACGGCGAGGAAAAACCCCTCGATCCGGCTCACAACGAGGAAGCCTGGGCAAAGAACAGGCGCGCCCACTTCATGCTGAAATAGATCCTTCGGGATTTCGCTTTTACCGGCACAGGCGGCGAGTGTACGCCGTTTGTGCCGGGCTCTCCGGCCCAGCCCGCACCCTTGCCGTTTTACCGACCATGTCCGGACCGCGCGGCGCCGCGGTTTTTGAATATTCCGAGTCCCATGAATTCGCGGGTGGCCGGGGTATTGTAGGCCTGGACGCTTCCGTTAAAAGTCGAAGATCGAAAATGTCGCCGGGAAGCCGCGCGGTGAATTTGATCTTGAACAACATCATTCATACCCCAAAAAAAGAATCGATTTCGCCATGATCAGAAAAATTACCCGAATATCGGTTGTGTGTGTGCTCCTGTCCACCGCCCTGACCGGCTGCTTGACCCAGCAGGAGGCCGCGAACCTGGAACGGCGCCTCGCTTACCTGGAACAGGGAAACCGGAAGCTCACGAAGCGGAGTGCCATTCTGGAACAGAGGCTCGTTGAGGACAGGGAAAAGGTCGAGAAGATCGACGGTTTCGATGAAAACCTGAAGAACCGGGAGCAGGCCCTCAGGGAGCAGTTCGCGGACCTTCGCATCGGCGTCTCGGATCTGAGAAAGGAACAGGCCCGCCTCAGGGGCATGGTGGAGGAATCCGCTTACGGCCTCGAGGGAAAGCTTGCGGGGTTTGAAAGCAAGCTGAACGTGGAAAAGGCGGGGCTCGAAAAGTTCGAACAGGACCTGGCCCATTTTGGCGGGCGCCTGGTTCGCCTGGAGGCGTTCATGGGCTTCGAGCCTTCGGAAAAACTCAGTCCCCCACCGGACGAAACGGCCGGCGGCAACGGGGCCGCCCCCACCGAGGACCAGCAGTACGTCGCCGCGAAAAAGATCCTTGACGGCGGTGACGCAAGGGCTTCAAGGGAAAAATTCCAGGCGTTCATCAAGCGGCACCCCAAGTCGAAACATGCGGACAATGCCCAGTTCTGGATCGGGGAGACCTATTACCTGGAAAAATGGTATGAGAAGGCGATCCTCGAATACCAGAAGGTGATCGAAAAGTATTCCGGGGGCAACAAGGTGCCTTCCGCATACCTGAAACAGGGGATGGCCTTCCAGAAACTAGGTGAAAAGGCCAATGCCAGGCTGATTCTCAAGGAGCTCATCAAGAAGTTCCCCGGTTCCAACGAGGCGAAGATCGCCAAGCGTCAGATCAAGGGCTTGTAAAAAACGCGCGGGGCTCCTGCCCCGCTTTTTCCAAGAGGGGACATGGGGTTTAAACCGATGACGTGGGGTGGTTGAACGATCCCCGGTGCCGGTGCCGTGCCCCTGTATCCGGGCGTGGGGCCCGTCGCCTTGTCGCAATGTCCCTTCGGGGCCGGGGGGGAGTTGAATGCTGAAGATTGTGGGGATAGATCCGGGGCTTGCGGGTACCGGTATCGGTATTGTCCGGGGGGAAGGCCCGAGGGTGGACGGGTATGCATTCGGCAGCGTGAGCACCCCAAAGGAGGATTCCCTTCCCCGCCGCCTTTCCGTGATCCATGAAAAGATAAGGGCGCTCCTTGAAAAGGAGAAACCCCACCTTGTTGTTGTGGAGGATGTTTTTTCCCTTCAAAAAAACCCCAAATCCGGCATCACCCTGGGCAAGGTGACCGGTGTGATTCTCCTGGCGGCATACCGGTCCGGCTCGCCCGTGACCGAGGTTTCCGTTCGCGAGGTCAAGCAGATCCTCACCGGAAACGGCAATGCGCCAAAGGAACAGCTGGAGCAATCCGTCCGCCGCGTTCTCAAGCACCCCGAACCCATTCGACCCTTTCATGCTTCCGATGCCTCGGCGCTTGCACTCATCGGTCTCTACCGTTATCCCAGTCTCGCGGGATCCGGCCGATTTTAATTCCAGGATCCGGACGTCCGGCCCGCCGGATCTCCGAAATCGTAATGATTCCCACGTAAACCGGCGTTCTCCCACAAATATCCGAAATGTTGATATCCCAAACGATTAGATTGAATACGGGAGTTCATTTCTCCTGCCAAAACGATCGTTCATCCACTGAAAGGTTCCCTGTTTCGTTCCGTATCCCCCCCTCAAAGAACAGCCCTGTCGGCGTTTCGGGGCAATCGGCGCGAATCTTTGAAATTGCGCTCGGAATGGAAAAGCGGTTGGGACCGCCGCCTCCCGCATCACCGCCGTTGAGGTGAAGCGTCGTTGGCCGGCGGCGAATAGAGCGAGATGGTGGGCATTTCCGGTACCGGTGCCTGAACGAATATCCGGTCTTGACACTTCGGGGATACGGCATGTAATCTGACAAGTTGAAACAGAACGACAGAGGGGCCGGGTTTCGTTGTTGCGGGTGTTGAATTAAAAGGGGGCGGCGGCAAGGGTGGTCCGTCAACGGCGGATCGGATAGCGCGGCCCTTGATTTAAGTGCCCGCCCTTCGGCCCCGTGACTCGCGCAATGGCGGCGGAACCGGGGCGGCGGGACGGTACCGCTGCCGCAGAGGGTCGTTCGAGGGCCGGAAGGAACCGGCCCGTTAAATACAACTGAGTTGTTTATAATATTGTAAAGACAATGGGTTATGATTGGATATCTGGAAGGGAGCTTGCTCAAGCGGGATGAGGATCGTATCCTCCTCCTGGCAAATCAGGTGGGGTACGAGGTGCTGTTGCCGGCATTCGTGATGGAAACCTTCGCGGACAGGGAAAAGGGGACGGAAATTTCCCTGTTCATCTATTATTACCAGACGGAACGGCAGCCAAAGCCAACCCTCATCGGTTTCAACCTCGAGGCGGAGAAGGAATTTTTCCAGCATTTTATCTCGGTGGAGGCCATTGGCCCCATGAAGGCGGTGGCGGCCCTGGAGATTCCCGTAAGGGAGATCGCAAGGGCCATCGAGGGGGGGGACGCCGGCACCCTTGTAAAGCTCAAGGGGATCGGAAAGAGAACGGCCCAGAAGATCATCGCGACCCTCGAGGGCAAGGTGGGCAAATTCGCCCTGATCAGCAAGGACGATAAGAAGGCCGTCCCCGTGGTGGAAGATTTCGCGGGCCAGGTGCTGGAGGTACTTGTCGGGCAGCTCGGCCACAAGGCCGCCGATGCAAAGGATATGGTGGATGCCGCCCTCGAGAGAAATCCGGAAATATCCACGCCCGAGGCATTGTTTGACGAGATCTATCACGGAGAGGTCGCGTGATGAACGACGGGATCAACGACGATATCATCTCCTTTTCCTCGGCGGGTTCCGAACTTGTAAAGGGGGATGCGCTTCCCGAGGACGGGGAAAGTGAGATCATCTCTCTCAGGCCCCAGGGGTTTGCCGATTATATCGGCCAGGACGAGGCCAAGGAGACTCTCAAGATCGCCATCGAGGCCGCGAAGATGCGGGGAGAACCCCTTGAGCATGTTCTCCTTCACGGCCCGCCGGGGCTCGGCAAGACCACCCTTTCCCATATCATCGCCAATGAGATGGGGGGAGATCTGACCACCACCTCGGGGCCGGCACTGGAAAAAGGGGGGGACCTGATCGGCATGCTCACCCACCTTGCCGAGGGAGACATCCTGTTTGTGGACGAAATCCACCGGATTCCCAAGACCGTCGAGGAGTTTCTCTATCCGGCCATGGAGGATTTCGCGGTGGATTTTGTTTTCGACAAGGGGGTGCACGCAAGGAGTCACCGCTTCCGCCTCAAGCGTTTCGTGCTGGTGGGGGCCACCACCCGGGTGGGGCTCTTGTCCGCCCCCCTGAGGGATCGCTTCGGCATATTCCGGAGCCTTGACTTTTATACCGAAAAGGACCTGGTGAAGATCACTCGGCGTTCCGCATCCCTTCTGGGGGTGGAAATCGACGAGGCTTCCGCCCTCGAGCTCTCCAGAAGGAGCAGGGGAACCCCCAGGATCGTCAACAGGCTTCTGAAACGGGCAAGGGATTATGCCCAGGTAAAGGCGGACGGAAAGCTCACCAGGGAGATCGTGGAGGCGGCCCTTGGCCTGGAAGGGGTGGATGAAAAGGGATTGACCCCCCTTGACCGCAGGTACCTCAGGACCATCATCGAGTATTACAACGGCGGACCCGTGGGAATCGAGGCCATCTCCGCAACCCTCCAGGAGGAGAGTGATACCCTGGTGGATGTGGTGGAGCCCTACCTGCTGAAGATCGGGATGCTCATGCGGACCTCCTCGGGCCGCAAGGCCTCTTCGGGCGCCTATGCCCACCTGGGGTTCAGGGTCCAGAAGGATCTTTTTTCCTGACGCGTTATAAACCCTTGCCCCAGAGGGGCGGGGTGGAGTCTGGACATCCCCTCCATGGGCGCTGTTTTTCCTCCCCCGAAGTGGAGTGACGGTGAACACGGGGGGCGAAGGTGGGGAGCAGTGAATGGCGCTTGTGACGTTGACAACGGATTTCGGCCTCAAGGACGAGTATGTGGGGTTGATGAAGGGGGTGATCCTCTCCATCAATCCTGCGCTTTCGATGGTGGACCTCACCCACGGCATCGATCCCGGGGATGTTCGCCAGGGGGCCCACCTCCTTGCCGCATCGTTTCGGTACTTTCCGCCGGGCACCGTGCATCTGGCGGTTGTGGACCCCGGTGTGGGGGGAGAGCGGCGGATTCTCTGCATGAAGGCCGGCGGGCACCTGTTCACGGCGCCGGACAACGGACTCCTGTCGGTGGTTGCGGCGGCCGAGGGAGTGGAGCTACTGGTGGATGTGAAGGAGAAGGGGTATTTCCTGCCCCATGTGAGCCGCACCTTTCATGGGCGTGACATCATGGCGCCGATTTCGGCCCGTCTTGCCTCGGGGCTTTGCCCCCGGGTTCTTGGGCCCTTATTGGATGCGGGGGAGCTGGTTCCGTTGGCCGAAGCCTCCGCCGGGGAACCGGGACGGGGAACGGTGATCGCCGTGGACAGGTTTGGAAACCTGATCACGGATATGGGAAAGGAGCGGATCGAGAACCCGGGGCGCGGTAAAAAACTCCGGGTGAGGGTGGGGGATCTGACGATTTCCGGAATCCACGACACCTATTGCAGTGTTCCTCCCGGCACTCCCCTGGCCCTATTCGGCAGCCGGGGGTATCTCGAGATATCCGTTAACCGGGGAAATGCGCAAAAGAGGGCCGGCGTGGAAAAGGGTGCGTCCGTGACCGTGGAAAGGGAGTAGGGATGCCGGCCCGTCCGGGACCTTCCCGGTTGGAGAATTAGATATTTATAAACGGCGCGTTTTCCTGTATATCACCTGCCGGGACCGAATCGGGCCGACGCGGTTCCGATTGCTTGAACAGCCCGACGAGCGGGCTTACGAATGATGGAGTTTGACAGTTAATATGAATCGGTTAGTGAATCTCAACTGGATAAAGGCGGCGTTCCATCCTCTGGCCTTGCTTGTGATGTTCGTCTGGGTCTCCGATACCCGAGGGGCTTCGGAGGGCGAGCTGGGGCTTATACCGGACGTGATCGTTTCCATGCCCGAAGACACCGGCGTCGTTGTGGTGGAAAAGAAGACCCAGAGGGTCATGTACTATGAATACGACGGTGCGTACCGGAAGGTTCATGCCTACAAGTGCTCAACAGGGGAGAAGGTGGGGGCGAAGCTCCTGGCGGGGGATAAAAAAACCCCCGAGGGCGTGTACCTCTTTACCACCGAGTATCCCGATAAATACCTCTCCCCCGTGTACGGCACCCGGGCGCTTCCCCTGGATTATCCGAATCCCATGGATAAAAGAGCCGGTCGCACGGGCAGCGCCATCTGGCTCCACGGCACCAACAAGAAGCTCAAGGACAGGGACTCCAACGGATGCGTGGCCATGAACAACAGCGAGATCGACGTTCTTGCAAGGTCCATCGAGCTGAACCGGACACCCATCATCATCGTGGACAGCTTAGGTCTTGTTCCCGTCGGCTCCCTTGCCAAAGAGGAAAAGGCGGTCGACGAATTTCTGACGGGCTGGCTCGGGTCTCTTAAGTCGGGGCCGTACCATCGCTATCTCTCCTTCTACGACCCCACCTTTCTCCCTGAGATCGCATGGTGGGGAGAATGGGACCGGCTGAAGGGGGAGTTCGGGAAAGGGGCCCGGGAGCTCCATGTAAGCATGGAGAAAAGGTCCATCTACCGGCACGACGGGATCTACGTGGTCATGATGGATCTCTTGCTTGCAAGGGGGGCGGGCGAGGTTTCCGCCGGCAGGAAAAAACTCTTTTTGCACAAATCGGGTGAAGGCTTCAGGATCATTGGAGAGGAGTTCCGGGGGGCGGAATTCACGGGTGAAAAGGAGAGGGTGTCGTTTCCCCTCCTTACCGCCGCAAGGGAACTCAAGGCAAGAACGGGGGGGGAGGACAGTATCGCCCTCCTGGTTTCCCGGTGGCTTTCCGCGTGGTCCTCGGGCGATATCGACAGCTACGGAGAGTTTTATGCCGCTGATTTCAAATCCGGCGGAATGGGCAGAAGATCGTGGATCAAGTACAAGAAACGCCTCAACAGGAAGTACGATTACATCGATATCTCCATCGACAAGCTCGTGGTGAAAAAGAAAAAGACGATGTACGATGCGACGTTTGTTCAGACCTACAAGTCCAGTGGTTATTCCGCCGTCGGCGTTAAACGCCTTGAATTGAAGAACGAGGGGGGGAGATGGAAGATATACCGAGAGAGCTGGAAAGAGAACTGATTGCGGAAAACAGGCCGAGGCCCGTGAAACGCTCCGGCAAATGGGAACTCCTCCTCCTTACGGGGACGGGTGAAACAAGGCCCGTCAGGCATTTCAAGGCATTGGGAATCCTTTTGACGGTGATGATGCTCACGGCGGCCCTCGGCAGCGGCGTTGCCTTCTATTATACCCGGGCGGTCATTGCCGAAAGCGCCGAACTCAAAAAGTCCGTCGTGGACCTGAAGGACAGGGAAAGAGAGCTCCGCAAGGAGATCGATGCCCTGGTTTCCCGGTATATGATCGAGTCGGTGGCCAAGGAGAAGGAGAGGCCCGGGGTCCCGGGGGATGCGGCGGTTTCGAAAGCGGAAAGCAGGGGCGGAACCGGAAAAAAGAGGTCCGGCGCGAAAACGGCGGCAGCCGGCACGGCCCCTTCCGCCCGGAAAAAATCCGCTCCCGCTGAAAAGCCCCCGGAAAAAACGCGTTCCGCCCCAAAGGCCCGTCAATCCGAAAAGAAGCCCCCAATGAAAAAGGAGCCTTCCCACGCTTCGAAACGGTCGGACGCGGTTGCGAAAACAACGATAAAGTCCGAGGCCTCCGTCGGGGGGCCCTCCCCGGACGGAAAAACCGGGGCGGCGGAACAGAGGAGAGATTCTGCTAAAGCGGAAAAGGTTCCCTTTGATGTTGCCGTGAACGATTTCGAGCTGACCGAAAAGAGGGAGGAGAACGCTCTGAAGGTCAAGTTCATCATCAAGAATCAGGGCAAGAGCCCCCAGAACATATCGGGGCGAATTTTCGTGGTTTTGAAACCGGATGACGTTCACCAGGAGGACTGGTTGATCTCTCCTGAAACGAAACTGGTGGACGGCAAACCCGGCGATGCGCTTCTGGGCCAGTTCTTTTCCATCAACCGCTACAAGACGGTTCGCTTGACCCTGAACAGCGACCGCCCCGTGGACTATTACAAACAGTGCACGGTGTTTGTCTTTAACGAGGGGGGAAACACGCTCCTGGAAAAAGAGTTTTCCCTTTAGGGGATCCGTCCCCGTGTAAAAGGGAAACACGCTCCTGGAAAAAAGCGTTTTCCCTTAAAAAGCCCCTCGCCGCCGGCGGAGAGGAACCCAAAACCAACTGGAGAAACGATTGTGAGAAAGAAAAAATCCCAGAATATATCGATCATCGACAGTGATCTCAAGGTTGACGGAACGATTTCGAGCAAGGGCAAGTTGATCATAAAGGGTACCCTCAGGGGGGCCATCGACGGTGAAAATGTTGTGATCGCTAAGGAGGGAGCGGTGTATTCCGAGGCAAGGGTGACCAATATGACCATCGGCGGAAGGTTCGAAGGGGAACTCGAGGTCTCCGAGGAGTTGATCATTCTCTCTTCGGGAAACTGTGCCGGAAAGGTGGTGTGCAAGGACCTGATCGTCGAAAGCGGCGGACTTCTCAACGCGGAGGTGTCCTGCAAGTCCGCGGATTCCCTGCTCGAGGAAGAGGGAAAATCCTCGGTGGTCAACATCAGCGCGGGCTGATGCCGGCATGCACGGCACTTTCGTTAGCCGGTTGATTCCCCATGGGAGATTTCCGGCCCGGAAGGCGGCCTCGTATTTTGGGGGCCAACCCGACCGCGCGGTAAGGGGAGCGTCCTTTTCAGGGGAGGAATGACCGGGGTCGAGGTTGTTTGAAGCTAAAAATCGTTTTTTCGAAAATTATCTGTTGAACTGATGGGTATTTTTTTGTATGGTTACGGGATTGGGTTCGACTACTTGGGACGGACTTGTACCGGCATGTGAAATCGGGAGTTTCAGAGATCCGGTTTCACCCCCCTTGTGCCCTCTGTGAAACGGGCGGTGGGGCCGGCGGTCCCCGGCTTCCGGACCGCCTGAGTGTGCTTGCCCTTTTGCGGGCAAGGAAAAATTGTTGAAAAGATCCCCTTAGCGTATTGTGAAAAATAAGGCATTTCAAATCCGGTGTTCCGGGAAAACCGAGAACCGAGGTAGAACGGCCGGCATTTTCTTCAGGGCTGTTTTTTAGCTTGACATGGGGTAATAATTCAACTAATACAGACGAGTTACCATAAAATAGGAGCTAGAAAGTTGAAGAAATATACGTACAGTGCAAAAAATTCCGATAACAAGCAGAAGTGGTATGTCGTTGACGCCGAGGGCATGGTCCTTGGGAGGCTCGCCACTGAGATTGCTGCCCGTATCAAGGGTAAATACAACCCGATGTACACTCCCCACGCCGATCTCGGTGACTGGATTGTCGTCGTGAATGCCGACAAGATTGTCCTCACGGGTAACAAGTGGGCTCAGAAGAAATACTACCACTACAGCGGGTATGTCGGCGGTCTCAAGTCCATCACGGCGGAGAAACTGCTGGAGAAAAAACCCGAGGATCTTATCCGCTACGCCGTAAAGGGAATGCTTCCCAAGAACAGGCTTGGACGGACGCTGAACAAGAAGCTTCATGTTTACGCGGGTCCCGAACACCCCCATGCGGCACAGCAGCCTGAAACACTCGCACTCGGCTAGCAGGGCAATCAAAGTTTATCCTTTAATATAGTTATTCACAACTGGGGTATCACATGGAAAACGATAACGTTTATTACGCTACCGGTAAACGGAAAAACGCCATCGCAAGGACCTGGCTTATGCCCGGCAATGGCCAGATTACAGTCAACGGCAAGGATGTGGAGGAGTACTTCGGGTCCGATTCCGCGAAGCTGATCCTTAGAAGCGCGCTTGCGCTCACCGAATCTTCCGACGCATATGACGTCAAGGTCACGGTGAAGGGCGGCGGTATCATCGGTCAGGCGGGCGCCATCCGTCACGGCATCACCAAGGCGCTTCTCGTGGTCGATCCCTCCCTGAGGGGCACGCTCAAAAGAGCAGGGTTCATCACCCGCGATTCTAGAGTCAAGGAACGTAAGAAGTACGGCCAGAAAGGTGCAAGGGCCCGCTTCCAGTTCTCGAAACGATAGAAAGTTTGTTTGTTTTGCTCAAGGGGGGACAGGTTGTTGCCTGGTCCCCCTTTGTGTTGAAATCCCCTCTCTCCTCCGTCCGCGCCCGCCGCTTGCCGGCTCCAGCGGGATATTCCGTGCCCTTGGCCCGGAACGCATTCTCCCTTTTTGCATTCGAGAAAAACCGCTTCACTGCCGGTGGAATCCCCTTTTCCGAAGAGGGGCTCGGCCGCTCGTCGGTTCTTTATCCGGCATTCCCGCATGATCTGCGGGCCGTACCGGGGCGAAGGTAAAAGGAGCGACAGATGAAGACTTACCTGTTCTACGATGTGGAAACAACCGGGTTGAACAAGGCCTTCGACCAGGTTCTCCAGTTCGCGGCCGTTCGGACGGACTCCTCCCTGAACGAGATGGAACGCCACGACATCCTGGTGCGTCTCAGGCCCGACGTGATCCCCTCTCCCCATGCCGCCAAGACCCACCGCATAGCCATCGCCCGGGCGTCGGCGGGGCTTTCGGAGTATGAGGCCGCAGGTAGAATACACGCCATGATGAACCAAAAGGGCACCGTGAGCGTGGGGTACAACTCCCTTGGTTTCGACGACGAATTCCTCAGGTTTTCCTTTCACAGGAACCTCCTGCCCCCCTATACCCACCAGTATGCCGGAGGCTGCGGCAGGATGGATCTATTGCCCATGGCCGCGATCTTTCGCCTCCACAAGCCGGGGGTGCTGAACTGGCCGGATCTGGACGGGAAAGCCACGTTGAAGCTCGAACATCTGAGCGCCGCCAACGACCTTGCCGAAGGTCCCGCCCACGATGCACTGGTGGATGTCCTGGCCACGGTGGAACTGGCCCGGCGTTTTTCAAGGGAACAGGATACCTGGCAATACCTCATGGGCGCATTCGACAAGGCAACGGACAAGACCCGCATGAATCGCCTCCCCGTGCTCTTTGCCACCGAGAGCGGCCCCCACAGGCTTGCCCTCATGGTGGGGAGCGAGTACGGCGCGGACCGGGGATACCGGGTGCCGGTGCTCCACGTGGGAGAATCCGTGCCCTACGCCAACCAGACCCTCTGGCTTCGGCTGGACCTTCCGGAACTTTCTGAAACAACGAAGGACACCGTTGCCGACACGGCCTGGGTCATCCGCAAAAGGATGGGAGAACCCGGTATTCTCCTGCCGGCAAGCAAGCGCTTCTGGGAGATCCTTTCGCCGGAAAGAAGAAAAATCACCGACGAGAATATCCGGTGGATCAAGGAGAACAACGATCTCTTTCAGGAGGTGATCCGGCATTACGCCCTGTTTTCCTACCCCGAGATTCCGGACCTCGACCTCGATGCGGCCCTGTACCAGGGCGGTTTCCTCTCAAGGAAGGAAGAGGCGGCCTGCCGCCTGTTTCACGCCGCCGACCCTGTGGGCAAGATGGCGATGGTGAAGGATTTGCCAAGCGAACGCACGGGGAACGCGGCCCGAAGGATCCTGTGGCGAAACTGGCCTGAAGAGATTCCCGAAACCCTTCGGGGGGATTTCGAGGCGTACCTTGGGAGGGTGAACCCCTCCTCCCACGACGATGCCCTTCCGGATTACCGGGGGGAGAAGCGAAATACCCCGGTGAACGCCATGGCCGAGATCAGGGAGCTGCTGGAAGGTGAAGGCCTCGACCCGGAACAGGTCGGGCTGGTGAGGGAGCTGGAGGACCATATTAAGGACAACTTCAAGTTGTAAAATGCAAAGGGGCTTCAAAAGCCCGCTTTCCGCGAAGAGGGGCAGCGGCCTTCCGCGCCCGTGTTCGAAAAGGACCCGCCGAGGGTCCCTAAACAAGATCAATACAGGGTAGAAAATGTACACATATCAGAAAACCGGTGAGTACTTTGCCGTGACGGCGGGCGGCCTGGAAGAGTTGGCCGCGGAGGAGCTGAGGGAGCTGGGGGCGCGGAACATCAAACCGGCCTTCCGGGGGCTTTACTTCACGGCGGACAAGGGCGTGCTTTACAGTGTCAACCATGCTTCCCGCCTCGTTTCAAGGGTCATGGCGCCCCTTGTTACCTTTCGCTGTCCCTCGGGGGATGAACTCTACCGGCGGGGCAAGATGATCCGATGGGGGGATTTCCTCACCGAAGACCAGACATTCGCCATATTCTCCAATGTATCGGCGAGCGGTATCAACAACTCCCATTTTGCCTCCCTGAGGCTGAAGGATGCCGTTGCCGATTATTTCATGGAAAACAGCGGTAGACGTCCCAACGTGGATGCAAGGGAGCCGGATATCTGGTTCAACCTCCATATCAGAAACGATACGGCCACCGTGAGCATGGACACATCGGGCGGGCCCCTGCACAGGCGGGGATATCGCAAATCGTCCGTTTCCGCGCCCATGCAGGAGACATTGGCGGCGGCGATCATCAGGATATCGGGTTGGGACGGCTCAAAACCCCTGTACGACCCCATGTGCGGGGCAGGGACCCTGCTCAGCGAGGCCCTGATGCGGTATTGCCGCATTCCCTCGGGGCATCTGAGAAAGCGCTACGGTTTCCAGATGCTTCCAGATTACGATCACAGGCTTTGGACCGATGGGAAAGAGAGTGCCGAAAAGGAGATCCGGGAGCTGCCCCGGGGGCATATTGCCGGCAGCGACCTGGATCGGACGGCGGTGGCGGCCGCTAAGGAAAACAACCGCCTTCTGCCCCACGGGGACAAGCTTTGGTTGCGGGTCAAGGATTTCAACAGGATCGATCCCATTGAAAACTCCATCATCGTGACCAACCCCCCTTACGGTATCCGCATGGGCAAAAATGCCGATATGAGCGATTTTTATAAGGCGTTCGGTGATTTTCTCAAGCAGAAATGCAAGGGGTGCACCGCATACGTCTACTTTGGCGAAAGGTCCTATATCAAGAAGATCGGCCTCAAGGCCGCCTGGAAAAAACCCCTGAAAAACGGCGGCCTGGACGGAAGGCTCGTGAAGATCGATCTTTACTGAAACCGCTGCCCGGTTAATCCGGTTGAAACGGAAAACCTTCAGCCACCGAGCCGCCGGCCCGGTCAAGCGTGTCGCCGGCAAAACAGCGCCGGGGCAAAACGGATGCCGGTTCGGGGCGTATCAATAATAGAGACGGATTGGGAAAAACCATGAGAAACAGCAGTCGCTGCAGTGTGAACCTTGGGGATGTCAAGCTCCAAAACCCCGTGATAACGGCGTCGGGCACCTTTGGTTATGCAAAGGAGTTCGAGGACGCCATGGACCTGAACCGCCTGGGCGGGATCGTGGTCAAGGGCCTCTCCCTTGAGCCTTCGTGCGGCAATCCCAACCCGAGGGTGATCGAAACCCCCTGCGGTCTTATGAATGCCGTGGGCCTGGAAAATGTGGGCCTTGCGGTCTTCCTGAAAGAGAAAATTCCTCTTCTGAAGGAGCTTTGCCCCCCTGTTTTCGTGAACATCTACGGTAAAAAGATGTCCGATTACGGGGAGCTGGCAACGGCCCTGGACCGGGTGCCGGAGATTGCCGGAATCGAGGTGAACATCTCCTGCCCCAACGTGGCGGCGGGGGGGGCGGCGTTCGGCGTTGATCCCGTGCAGGCGGCGGAGGTGGTGTCGGCCGTCAAGAAGCGAACGGCGAAACACGTGATGGTGAAACTCTCCCCCAATGTCACGGATATCACCGAAATTGCCAGGGCCGTGGAGGCCGGCGGGGCGGATTCGGTCTCCCTGATCAACACCCTCACCGGGATGCTCATCGACGTGGAAACCCGGCGTCCCAGGCTGGCCAACATCACGGGGGGCCTGTCGGGGCCGGCCATAAAACCCGTTGCCCTGCGCATGGTCTGGCAGGTGGCGGGGGTGGTGAAGATTCCCGTGGTGGGGATCGGCGGCATCACCACCGCCGGGGACGCGCTGGAGTTCCTCATCGCCGGCGCTTCGGCGGTCCAGGTGGGCACGGCAAGCCTCGTCAATCCCCGTGCCACCCTGGGGATCATCGACGGGATTGAAAAATACATGAGGAAAAAAGGTATCGCGAACCTGTCGGAAATCGTGGGGACCCTGGAAACCTGATATCCCACTTTCAGTGGAATCCGGCCCCGCCGCGCTCCTGTTGGAGCCGTCCACGCTATCGGGTGTATGGGCTTGCGGGGAACCCGTGAATCAATATCGGGACTTCACATGACCGGAATCAAAGGGGGGGCGTCCCTCACCGAATAATCCGGATTCCCGTTGAGATATGTGGCGCTGCCGGCCTGAAACTGCTTCTGGACAGCTCCCTGGGAAACATGACGGGGATCGGGTTCTAAGCCGCTTCCGAGGTGAGCGCTGTTTCCGGCAAGCTGTTTTTCGGGTATATACGTCGCTTCTTGATTCGAAACCGGCTATTTCGAGAGCCTATTGGGCAGGACGAATAAAAAAGGCAGGGCCCGAAAGGGTCCTGCCTTTATGCTTTAAAGCCGGTCAAACGATCCTGGTATGACTTAATTTGCCATGGGCTCGATGGCCCTGGCGGGATTGCTCTCGATCTTCTTCATGACCGCGAGGGTCTTCTCCTCGGGAAGCCACTTGATCTTGCCGGTGCCCACGTCGTAGATCGCGCCAACGACCTTTGCCTTGCCTTCCGTAACGAGGTTGCGGGTTGCGGGGCTGGCGAGGAATAGGTCTTCCATGCCCTGCCAGACGTTCTCCTCGATGGCAAAGGGGATGACCAGATCGCCTTCAAGATCCGAGTGGGACTCCATGGCCCTGTTCACGGCGGGAACGATATTGTCCACCAGGGGAGGAATATTTCTTTCCAGGGCATGGCCCCTTCCCTGAACCGCGTGGGTCACGGCGGTCACGGCGCCGCACTGGGTGTGGCCGAGCACCACCAGAACAGGGGTGTTGACATGGGCAAGGCCGTACTCGATGGAACCGGTCTCATCCACGTCGCAGACGTTTCCGGCAACGCGGATAACAAAGACGTCCATGATGCCCGCATCGAAGATCGCCTCCACGGGGACCCGGGAGTCGGAGCAGGTGATCACCGTCGCATAGGCGTGATTCCCCTGGTTCTCCTTGCCCGCCTGGATCAGGCGCGCCGAATCGAGGTGGGGATGGGTCGATTTGCCCTGGACAAACCGCTCGTTGCCCGCCTTAAGCATGGCAATAACTTCGTCCGGCGAGGGTTTGAGATCAAAACCGCTCTTGGCGTGTCCCGCATCCTCGGTCGCGTGGGTTTCTTCCGCTTCGTGCTCCACCTCCTCGGCCTTGGCGGTTTCCTTGGCCGGCGCGTGATCCGCTTTTTCATCCACCTTGGCCTCGGGTGCATGGCCGGCGCCCTTGTCCGCCTTGACCGGAGCTTTTTCCGTAACGGCCGCCTCGCCGTGTCCCGAAGCCGCCTCGTCGTGACCGCCGCCAAAACCCCCGAGTACCGCGATCTGCAGCAATACGACGCAGCCCGCGATAAGTAATAATTTCGTGTTGTTCATCGGTTTACCCCCTCTTTTGTCCCCAAATAGTTTTTTTTATTAACAGATTCCTCCATCGAACGGGGAAGCTGTCTTCCGTGGAAAAATCCTGTACAGCCGCTTAAATTACCACCAATATTACTAATTGGTCAAGAGGGATGCGCCGGCACCGGGGCGGGTGTTGTTCGGAATCACCCTCGATCCGGCCGCCGCAGGGAGAGGGGAATCGACGGTTACCTGCTCCGGGATCGTCCTTATCCTGTTCGTGGCCGGGGGGTGGAGGCTTTCGGCACCTTGTTCGGAGTCGTCCTTATCCTGCCCGCCGCTCGAGGACGGTAGGTTTTCGGCAGCTAATCGAGAATCGCCTTTATCCTGTCCGTCACGGGGGGATGCGAGTAATTCAGCATCACGTACAGGGGG
>PPCM01000558.1_pt1 | contig 29438 bp, 22 predicted proteins | sample 1555541 | NCBI WGS metagenome assembly PPCM01 (sample SAMN05284479, study PRJNA326546) | Marine sediment metagenome, whole genome shotgun sequencing project. | isolation source: marine sediment | place: Germany: Wadden Sea | collected 2012-09-05 | reverse complement strand
ACATGGGTATAGGCCATGAGGTAGCTCTCCTCGCCGATCTCGGTGACCCCGCACCCTTCGGACGTCCCCCTGTGGATGGTCACGAACTCCCGGACCGTCACCCCCCTGCCGATCTTCGTCCAGGACTCTTCCCCGCCGAACTTCAGGTCCTGGGGGGCCGCGCCAAGGGCCGCGTACTGGTAGATCCGGCAATCGGGACCGATGCGCGTGTAGGAATCGATCACAACATGGGGCCCCACCTCCGTTCCCGCGCCGATGGACACGTTGGCGTTGATGATGGTGTAGGGGCCGATGGTGACGTTCTCGCCGATTTCGGCGGACGGATCGATTATCGCGGTTGGGTGTATCATCTGTTATTCTCCTACAATGGCCATGAGTTCCGCCTGGGCCGCGAGGTTTCCCTCCACCTCCGCCCTGCCGAACATCTTCACGGCCCTTGATTTCATTTTAATCGTCTCGAGGGTCAGGATCACCTGGTCCCCCGGAACCACGGGTTTTCTGAACTTCACCTTGTCCATGGAGGCAAGGTAAATGGGTCTTTTCCGCTCGGACTCGGGAAGGGACTCGTAAACGAGCACGCAGCCCGCCTGCCCCAGGGCCTCCACCATGAGAACCCCGGGAAGTATGGGATTGCCCGGGAAATGCCCCATGAAGAACGGTTCGTTGATGGTGACGTTCTTCACCGCCGTGATGGATTTTCCCGGTTCGAGGGAAAGCACCCTGTCGATCATGATAAAGGGATAGCGGTGGGGCAGAAGCGCCATCACCCCCCGGATATCGTACGATTTCAACATTCTTTCCCGAAGCTCCGTTATTTTTCGATTTCCCGGACCCGCTTTTCCAGGTCCCGGATTTTTTTCATCAGGTCGGGCAGCCTCGGCATGATCCGCTGCACCCTGAGCCAAAGCCGGTGGGGCATCTCGGGAACCCCCGACACCACGGCCCCCGCTTCCACGTCCTTGGTCACCCCGGCCCCGGGCCCCACGATCGCGTTGTCCGAAACCGTGAGGTGCTGGGCGATACCGGCCTTTCCGGCTACGATTACGCTTGCGCCCACCCGGGTGCTGCCGGCAATGCCGGCCTGGCCCGCGATCACCGTGTTCTCCCCCACCGTCACGTTGTGGGCGATCTGGACGAGGTTGTCGGTTTTCACACCGCGCCCTATCCGGGTCTCGCCGAACCCGCCCCGGTCGATGGTGCAGCAGGCGCCGATCTCCACGTCGTCGTCGATCAAGACCCTGCCCGTATGGGGAATCTTCAGGTACCCGTCCGTGTCCTTTGCAAAGCCGAATCCGTCGCTTCCGATCACGGTTCCCGAATTGATGATCACCCGGCTGCCCAGGACGGTTCCATGGAGGATGGTCACGTTGGGGTGGATCAGCACATCACTGCCCATGACCACATCCTTCTCCACCACCGTTCCCGCCCCCACGATCACCCGGTCCCCCATGGTCACGTTGTCCCCGATCACCGCGTTGTGGCCGATGGTCACATCCTTGCCGAGGCGAAGGTTCGCCCCCAGGACCGCCGTTTTGCTCACGTCGTCCGCAGCAACGGGAAGGGGGTTGAACAGGGTCAAAACCCGCGCGAACGCGGCCCGGGGGTTGTCCACGACGATGAGGTGCTTGTCCGTTTTAAGGAGTTCCCGGCCCATGCCGGGCACCTTCGGTACAATAACGGCGCCGGCCCCTGTTTCTCCGATCCGCGAAAGGAACTTTTTCGATCCCGCATAGGTGATGCGGTCCCGCCGTCCGTCTTCAAACGGAGCGCCGCCGCAAACTTCGGCATTGGGGTCACCGTCCACCGTTCCGCCGGTCAATGCGGCCAGCTCTCCAAGAGATACCTTCATATGGCTTGCCTCCGTCCGGTCCGTTCTCCGGGCCGAACGCTGGTTGATGTCAATGGTTGTCCGTTCTCCCGCCGGGGCAAACACAGGTCATTCCGCCGTGCCCGCCGGCAACGGCTCAAAACGCCGGGATAATTGCCCGCTGTTTTTTAACACCATCTATTTTGGAACCGAGTATCCAAATGGGATTACCCCGGTTCTCCCATGGGGGAGCATGGAAACGAAAAAGGCCCGCGCGCCCTTAAGGGCGACAGGCCGATTCGAATTACGGGAAAAAACTAGTTGGCGGTTTTCTTGTCGTAAAGGCCGATGATCTTGTCGGTGATGTCGATGGACTCGGGGAAGTACATAACGCCCGCCTCCCTTCTTTCGATGATCAGCAGAAAACCTTCATCCTTTCCGAGCTTCTCCACGATCTCGAACACATCCTTCTTGATGCGGTTCACCAGCTTGCCTTCAAGCTCCTTGAAGTTTGCCATGAACCGTTTCTGAACGGTCTTGAAATCGTTGATGCGGATGCGGAGATCACGCTCCTTTTCCTCGCGCTGCTCCCGGCTCATCACCAGGGATTCACGCTCGAACTGTTTTTTCAGCTCCTCGATGGCCGTTCCCTTCTCCTTCAGGTCCGCCTCCATCTTCTTGCCCTTGGCGTTGATCTCGGACTTGGCGGTCATCCCCTCGGCGGAGTCGGTGAGAACTTTCTGGAAATCGAGAATCCCAATCTTGCCGACATCCCCCGCAAAAACGCTCCCCCCGAGAAAAAACAGGGTGAAACAGATCATCATCATAGTTGTTTTAAACGCTCTCATACCTGTCGGCCTCCTTATTGGATAAGAATTAATTCAGTTTTTACCTTGGTGGTCCATCCCAAACCGATCGCCCGGGACGGTTTATTCCGGATTCCCGCCGGCGGGAATCCGCTTCATGCCCGTTTCACTGAAACACGGCCGGTCACGCGCCCGCTCCCCCGTGTTTCCGGAGGAGCCGACCGGGCGAATTCGCCGGTTTTCCGGGTTCTCTAGAACGACGATCCCATGGAGAACTCCCACCTGCCGCTGTCGTCCCCGTCTTCCTTGTCGAGGATATGACCGTACTCCACGCGGATGGGGCCCATGGGGGAGTACCAGCGGAATCCGTACCCCACGGTGGAGCGAAGGTCCCCGAAGTCGAAATCGTCGTCTTGACCGAACACGTTGCCCGTGTCGTAGAACACGAGCCCCTTTATGCCCACGTCCTTGAGCAGGGGAAAGATGAGCTCGAAGTTGAACTGCACGAACTTGTCGCCGCCGATCTCGTCGCCCTCGTCGTCCTCGGCATGGATATCCTGCCAGTCGAAGCCCCTGACGGAGTTGATCCCCCCCAGGTAGAACCTTTCGTAATCGGGGAGCAGCCCCTCGGAGTTCCTTTGGACATACCCGCCCTTGCCCCTTACGAATGCAACGAACTCCCAGGGGAGGGGAAAGTACCAGCCGCTCTCCAGCGTGTACTTGGTAAAGGCGATGTCCCCGCCCAGGAAGCCGCCCGCGTACTCCACGCTGAAGCTGTGCATGGACCCCTCGGTGGTGTTGAACGCCTTGTCCCTGGAGTCGTACTTGATGCTGGCGGTGATGCTGCTGGTGAGGTTTTTTCCCTCCAGCTCCTTGATGCTCTTTGCCGCCTCATCGTCGATATTGCTGATGTCCGCGTCGTCGTAGGTGTAGCCGATATATGCCCGGGTGAAGTCGAAGACCGGGTAGCCCATGCGGATGGTGCCGCCCGTGCTCTCCTTGTCGTAATCGTCATACTCCTTTTCCCACTTGAACAGCTCCACGGTTCCCGAAAGGGGGATGTCGTTGATCCACGGCTCCGTGAACCCGATGGAGTAGCGGTTCGAGGATCCCCCCAGCTCCGCCTTCACGTTGAGGATCTGTCCCCTGCCGAAGAGGTTGCGCTGGGTGACCGAAGCCATGAAGAAGAGGTTGTCCACGGAGGAGTAACCGCCGCCGAAGCTGAAGGTACCGGTGGGTTTCTCGGTGACGTTGACGTTCAGGAGGAGCTGATCGTCCCCGGAGCCCGGAAGGGTGTCCGCCTTCACGTCCTCGAAGTAGTCCAGGCGCTTGAGGTTCCTGATGCTCCGCTTGAGTTTCTTGCCGCTGTAGAGCCCCTTTTCGTAGACCGCAAGCTCCCTTCGGATGATCTTGTCCCGGGTCTTGGTGTTGCCGGAGATCTTGATCCTCTCGAAGTACATGAGCTTGCCCTTGTTGATGTCGAAGGTGAGGCGCACCTCGGCCTTCTCCATGTCCTTGTCCACCTTGGGGACCACCCGGGCGTTGGCATACCCCTTGTCGGAGTAGGCGTCCATGAGGGATCTGGTGTCCCCCTCCACCAGGGAGCGGTTGTACACCTCCCCTGTTTCCGCCTTGATGAGTTCGTCAAGGGCCTCCCGCTCCATGATCAGGTCCCCGTTGAAATCCACGCCGGTCACTGTGAATTGCGGGCCCTCGCTGACCTTGAACTTGATGTAAATCCAGCTCCCCTTGTACTCCACCTCGGGATCCGACACCTTTGCCGTGATGTATCCCCTGTCCATGTAAAAGGCGCCCAGGCGTCCCACGTCCATGCTCAGCTCATCCTCGGAGAGTTCCCCGGACGCGGTGATCCAGGAGAGCCAGTCCTTTTCGCTGGTCTTGATCGCCTTCTTGAGCTTCTTGTCCGTGAACGCCTCGTTACCCTCGAACACGATGCTCTTGATCCGGACCTTTTCCCCCTCCTCGATCTCGAAGGTGAGGTCCACCTGGTTGTTGGGAAGCTCGGTGAGCCTGTGGGTCACCTTGGTGTCGTGGTAACTCTTCTCCTGGTAGAGGAGCTCCAGGCGCTTGACGTTGTCGTTGATCTTGCTGCTGTTGAGGATCGATCCGGTGGAGATGTCGAGGTTTTCGAGGATCTTTTCGTCGTCGTAGACCTTGTTGCCGCTGGTTCTCACCGCCCTTACGGTGGGTTTTTCCGTGACGTTGAAGATCACGATCATGCCCCTTGGATCCTTTTCCGCCTCCACGCGGATATCGTCGAAATATCCCATGGCGAAGATCGCCTTCAGGTCCTCGGAGAGCTTGCCCGGCATGTACACATCCCCGGGTACGGTCTTGATCATTCGTTTAACGGCATCGTCCTCGATGCGCTTGTTCCCGGCAACGAGGACCTTGGCCACCTTCAGCCGCTTGAAGAGCTTCATGGCAACGGCGGTGGAGAGTTCCTTTGCCCTTCTCGGCAGCTCCCCCATACCCGCTCCCTCGGCAAAGAACACCTCCGGATCGCCCCCGCCCACCGACGGGATCATCTCGGCGTCGAGGCTGATGCGCTCGCCCACCCGGGTAAGGCTTCCCCGGATCACGTAATCCACGCTGTTTTTAATCCCCAGCTTCCTCAGGCCCGACCGGGATTCGGGAAGGATCACATTCCCGGGGTCCACCACCTCGGCCCCGTCCGCCGCGAGGCTTTTTGCCACCATTTCGGAAACCTGTTCCCCCAGGGAAGGGATCGCCTCCCTGGCGTGAATTTCAAAGGGCAGCACGATCACCCGCCTTGCTTCCTCGGAAAAGGCCGCCTGGGACCAACAACAGATTACCGCACTCAAAATCAACAGAACACGTCTCAACTTTGATAACATCGATAAGCCTCTTTCATTCATCCGGTATTGGTTTTGACCCGCAGCCGTCTGTCCACGAGGGTTACCCGCCGTGACATCAGCGCCGCCAGATCCATGTTGTGGGTCACCACGACCATGGTCATGGACAGCTCCCGGTTCAGCTCCGTGAGGAGTTCGTGGATCTGTTCGCTGTTCTTCTCATCAAGGTTCCCGGTGGGTTCGTCCGCCAGGAGAATCAGGGGTTCCGGCGCAAGGGCCCGGGCAAGGGCCACCCGCTGCTGCTGCCCCCCGGAAAGCTCCCCCACGAGGTTCGAAAGCCGGTCCGAAAGCCCCACCCGGTCCAGGATCCGCTCGGCGGCCTTCCCTGCCGCCCCCTTTTCCATCCCCCCCACCAGGAGGGGCATCATCACGTTTTCCAGGGTCGAAAACTCCGAAAGAAGGTGATGAAACTGGAACACGAACCCCACGCTCCGGTTCCTGAAGGCCGCAAGGCGCTCGTCGTCGAATTCGAGGACGTTTTCTCCCCTGAACAGCAGTTCTCCCTCGTCGGGCCGGTCCAGGGTTCCCAGCACATGGAGGAGGGTCGACTTTCCGATCCCCGAAGCTCCCACCACGGCGACGGTGTCCCCCGGATAGATATCGCAGTCGACCTTTTCCAGCACCTGGACCCGGTTGCCGAAGGAGGTAAATCCCCTGGAGATTCCCGACAGGGAAACAAGGGGCTCCGTCATCCCCGGATCGGTCTCGCCAAGGCGTCCCCGGCCCTTTCTCCCGTTATCCATAGCGAAGCGCCTCCACGGGGTCGAGCCTTGCCGCCTGGTATGCCGGGTAGAGGGTCGCCAGAAAGCAGATCACCATGGCGGAAAGGGAGATGAGCGCCACATCCGGCGCCTCCAGCTTGATGGGAAGGGTGGAAAAGGGGTATGCCTCGGGAAGCTCGATAAACTTGTAACGCTCCAGGACCCAGCAGAGGGCAACCCCGGCCGCGGTCCCGATGGTGGTCCCGATGGCGCCGATCACCATGCCGTTGATAACGAAGATCTTCCGGATGCCCCTGCTCGAGGTGCCCATGGCCTTGAGGATGGCGATGTCCCGGGTCTTTCCCATGACCATCATGATCAGGGTGCTGGCGATGTTGAAGGCCGCCACCAGCACGATGAGGATCAGGATCACGAACATGGCCGCCACCAGCACGATGAGGATCAGGATCACGAACATGGCGGCCTTTTCCAGCTTGAGGGCGGAAAACAGGCTCCGGTTCATCTCCATCCAGTCCCGGGTCCAGAAGGGGAATTTCAGCTCCGCCGCAATCCCCTTTCCGATCTCGCCGGCCCGGTAGATCTCGTCCACCCAGACCCCGAGGCCCGTGACCGCATCCCCCAGGCGCATGATCTTCTGGGCCTCGGTCATGTGGATATAGGCAAGGGAACCGTCGTACTCGTACATGCCCGATTCGAAGATACCGGAGACGTGGAACCGCTTCATGGAGGGGACATGGCCCATGGGGGAGAGCATTCCCCTGGGGGAGATCAGGTAGATCGTGTCCCCCGGCCGAACCCCCAGGCCCCTTGCCAGCTCCTTGCCCAGAATCATGCCGGGCTTGCCGGCCTCGGACACCAGCTTTTTCTTGAGGGAGGTTTCGTCGTACCCCTTTACCATGTCCGACGAGAGGACCGGATCGATCCCCCGGAGCACCGCGCCCGAAACCCCGGCCGCAGACCTGAGCATGGCCTGGGAATAGACGAACGGCGAGACCGCCCGCACACCGGGCCGCTCCTCGATCTGCGTCATCACCTCCCGGTAATCGGGGATCGCCCCCCCTTGCCGCAACACGATCAGATGGGATTCCACACCGAGTATCCGGGACCTGAAGTCCGCCTCGGCCCCGGTCATCACGGCGATCACCACCACCAGGGCCATGACCCCGAGGGCAACCCCCGCGATGGAGAGCAGTGTGATCAGGGAGATGAACGCCTGCTTTCTCCGGGCCCTGAGATAGCGGCCGGCTATGAAAAATTCAAAGGACATACGGTGTGGGCACCTCAATCGATTATACGCGCGTAAACTTTCCCGCCTAGTTCTGGAACTTCATGAGGGGAAAGAGGATCACCTCCCGGATGGAGGGAGAATCCGTGAGCAGCATGGCAAGCCTGTCGATGCCGATTCCCTCGCCCGCCGTGGGGGGCATGCCGAACTCCAGGGCCTCGATGTAATCCTCGTCCATGGCGTGGGCCTCGTCGTTGCCGGCCTCCTTGTCGGAGACCTGCTGGAGGAAACGCCCCTTCTGGTCTTCGGGATCGTTGAGCTCGGAAAAGCCGTTGGCGATCTCCCTTCCGGCGATAAAGAGCTCGAAACGGTCCGTGAGTTCGGGGTGGGTGTCGCTCCGCCTCGAGAGGGGGGAAACCTCCACGGGGTAACCCGTGATAAAGGTGGGCTGAATCAGGTTGGGCTCCACCAGGATGTCGAAGAGCTTGGTGATCACCTTGCCGAGTCTTTCGGTCTTGGTGAGCTTGATCCCCTTTTCGGCGGCAAAGGCGAGGAGCGCCTCCTTGTCCTCCAGGATCTCCGAAGGAACCCCGCCGATCTCCACCAGCGAGGTGAGCAGGGGAATCCTGTTCCAGGGTTTCTCGAAGTCGATCTCGTTCTCCTGGTAGATCACCTTGCCGGAGCCGGTCACCTCCCTGGCCACCCTTGCGAACATGGCCTCGGTGAGGTCCATAAGGTCCTCGTAATTAGCATACGCCTGATAGAACTCCACCATGGTGAACTCGGGGTTGTGGCGCGTTGAAACGCCCTCGTTCCGGAAGTTCCGGTTGATCTCGAACACCCGCTCGAAACCGCCCACCACCAGCCGCTTGAGGTAGAGCTCCGGTGCGATGCGCAGGAACAGCTCCATGTCCAGGGCGTTGTGGTGGGTCACGAAGGGCGTTGCCTCGGCCCCGCCCGCGATGGGCTGCATCATGGGGGTTTCCACCTCCAGGTAATCCTGCTCGAGGAGGAAGTTTCGAACGGACTGGACGATGGCGCTCCTCTTCCTGAACAGCTCCCGCACATCCTCGTTCATGATCAGGTCCACGTAACGCTGACGATAGCGCTTCTCGGGATCCTTGAGCCCGTGGAACTTCTCGGGAAGGGGACGAACGGACTTGGAGATCAGGCAAAAGGAGCTCGCCTCGAGGGTCCACTCCCCGGTTTTCGTCTTGAACATGGTGCCCGTGAGCCCTACGAAATCTCCGATATCCAGCTTCTTGAACAGGGCATAGGCCTCGTCCCCCACCAGGTCCTTTTTAAGGTACCCCTGCATCTGGCCCGTGCGGTCCCGGAACCTGATAAAGGAGGATTTTCCGAACTTGTTGACGGCGACCATGCGGCCCGCAACGGAATACACCGTAGGCTCTCCTTCGGGAAGTTCCGCGCTCTCCCCGTAAGTTTCCCTGATCACCCGGATGTCGTGGGAGACCCGAAAGTCGTTGGGGTAGAGGTTTACCCCGGATTCCGCCAGTTCTTCGTTCTTTGTACGCCGTTGTGCGATGATATCGTGTTTTTTCTTCATTTTATTCCAGTGCCTGGTTTATTGAAAAAGCCGCCGCCGGCGGCCGTGTGTTATATTCGTTTCGTGCCCCGCGGGCCGCCGTTTTTCGGTAAACAAGCGGCGTATTGTTTTTCAAGGTGCTCTTTTTGGCCGAGCCGGTCAGGACGAGTGCCCGATTAATTCGAATCCTTTTTTCCCGGGGCCGGGATGCGCCTCGTTTTACTCGACCCCTTACTACCCGGCCCTTTCGCCGTATTCACTCGAGCCCACTTAGCTAACCCATTTTTGCCCCGGGTGTCAAGAGGTTATAGAAAAACAAAACCGGGCTTCCCCCAAGGAAAACCCGGCTGTAAATGTCACGAAATGTATAAAGACGAATCAGCCCGCAACCGCCCCGGCAAGCTTGAAGATGGGAAGGTACATGGACACCACCAATCCTCCGATCACGATCCCCATGAACACCATCATGATGGGCTCGATGGCGGCGGTGAGGTTTTCAACCGCCTGGTCCACCTCGCCGTCGTAGAAATCGGCGATCTTCTCGAGCATGGTGTCCAGGGCGCCGGTGGATTCCCCCACGGCGATCATGGAGCAGACCATGGAGGGAAAAACCCCTGTTTCCGAGAGGGGATCGCTCATGGTGCGCCCCTCCTCGATCCCGGCCCTGACGTCGTAGATGCTGTTTTCAACGGTCTTGTTGCCGGCGGTCTTGGCAACGATGTCCAGTGCATCCAGGATGGATACACCCGAGCTGAGCATGGTCCCCATGGTCCTGGTGAACTTGGCCACGGCCACCTTCCTCAGGAGGATTCCGAATATGGGCAGCTGGAGCACGGTCCTGTCCACCAGGGTCTGCCCCTTTTCAGTGGCATAGAACTTCCGATAGGCAAATCCGAACAGGAAAAAGCCCACGATCATATAGATGATCTTGGTTTTCACGAAATCGCTCATGGCAATGACCATGAGGGTGGGCGCCGGCAGGGCCTGGCCCATGCCGCTGAACATCTCCTGAAACACGGGGATCACGAACACGAGGATCACCGCCACAACGAGTACCGCCACCGCAAGGGTGATGGCCGGATAGGTCATGGCCCCCTTGACCTGGCTCTTGAGCTTTGCCGCCTTTTCCATGTACGCGGAAAGACGCTGGAGGATGAGGTCCAGGATACCCCCGGCCTCCCCGGCCGCGATCATGTTCACGTAGAGGGAGTCGAACTGGTCCGGGTACCGCCCGAGCGCCTCGGCAAAGGTCTCCCCCTTTTCAACCGATTCCTTGATCTCCTTGATGGTCTTTTTGAAGGTGGGGTTTTCCTGCTGGTTGTGGAGGATGTCCAGGCACTGGATAATGGGCAGCCCCGCATCGATCATGGTCGAGAACTGCCTGGAAAAGATGATGATGTCCGCTTCCTTGACCTTGGGCTGCATGAACGCGACGTTCTCGAAGAGATCCTTGGGCTTTTTCTTGATCTTCACGGGGGTGAGCTTCTGCCGCAGCAGGTGCTGGCGGACATAATCTTCGTCCGGGGCTTCCATCTCCCCTTTTCGCGTCACGTTCTTGGATGTTTTGCCCTTCCACAGATAGACCTGCATCGCATTCCTCCAGTAAAGACCCCGCCGGGGTGACGGCGCCGTAACGACCCGCCCGTTTTCCCATTCGCCGTTAAATCGTCCCCGCTTTTTGCCATGGGATTGATATCATGCATAATTTACGACAAATCGGTTTTACAGGCAACAGTTCTTTCCATCCGGGGGTTATTTCACGCAGTCCACGATCCTCTCGGGGTTCACCAGGAAAAAATCCCCCCGGGTCATTTTTTTTCGTATCACCAGCCCCTTTTCCAGGAGATGGGCCATGTGAAGGGCCACCTCGTTGGACCTGAGCCCGATGCTGCGGGAGATATCCTCCACCGTGCAGGGCCTTCGCTTTATCATGGAGAGGATGCGAGCCGTGAAATCCTTTGAAACGATCTTTTCCCTGTGGGAGGCATCCGCAGCCCCCACCGCCTCGGCCCCCTTGAAAAAACCGGCCAGTTCGGCAAGGCGCTCCTTTGAAACCGGCGCCACCCACTCCTCAGTGCCCGGCCTGTCGAGGCTGTTTACCTGGATCTTGTCCGCCGAAACACCTTCGGCAATGGCCTTGAGCGCGGCAAGTTCCTCCGGGGAATCGTTCACCCCCTCGATCACGAAGAACTCGATCCACAACGCCCCCGAAAAAACCTCCCTGAGCCGGGTAAGCCCCCCTGTCATGGTCTCCATGGAGAGCTCCGGATGGGGTTTGTTCACCTTCCCGAAACTCTCCTCAAGGGCCGCATCCATGGAGGTGACGATCACATCCACCCCCTTGACCTCGTCCGCCACCCCCGGCAGGTGAAAGAGGGTGCCGTTGGTGAGCAGCACCAGCCGGTAACCGGGAAAGCGCTCCTTTATAAAGCTGATGATCTCTCCGATGCCGCTGTGGAGGGTGGGCTCCCCGGACCCTGAAAAGGTAATGCAGTCCACCCCGGGGTTTTCCGTCAGGTACGCCGTGAGTTCACGCTTGATCTCTTCCACGGGAACATAGGCTTTTCTCTTGAGGGTCAGGTGGGTGGTCTTTCCGCACTCGCAGTACACGCAGTCAAGGGAGCAGGTCTTGTGGGGCACAAGGTCGATCCCCAGGGAGATCCCCAGCCGCCTGCTTCTCACGGGGCCAAAAATATATTTATAGAGGAGTTCATCCGATGTGTCCATTTCCAAGCCTCCTTGGGTCGGCAAAGGACCCGGGCCGCCGGCCCTCTGCCGTGAAACGTCGTTCTTCGTTTATAAATCGCCTGTTCGGGTCCCGTTCGGCCTGGATCCGGATTTCGCGCTGAAACATCACATGGTTTATAATTGGCGATTTCATAAAAATGTCAACCCTAAAAACCGCATACCAACTTTTTCAAGCATCATTTTTAACCAGCTCACCAACCAAACAGGTTGCATCCCGGGCTTCCCCTCCCTGCCGCCGGCCCCTGCCCGGGACTCAATCCCCCTACCCCTCCCCTTCAACCGATCAATTTCCGGGCGGCATCCGGATCAATAACGGGCTCCGTTTTAAAAGGCCCCCTGAATTGATTCGACCAGTTGTCGCCTGCGGCCGGTGGGAACCGGTGCACCGCCCCGAAGAGATTATGGCGGAGGGGTTAACCCGGGGAAAGAAACCCGTTCGTATGGACCTGATCGAGGGTGTATTCCAAATAGGCGGCGGCTCCGCCCGCATACGGAAAAACAGGCCGAGCCTGCCGTATATCCGATAAAAACGCGGAACCTTGTTACCCCAAAGTCTATCACAAAGAACCCGGCCGGCAAACGGCAATGTCCCGGCCGGGGCGTTTAAACGGAAAACGACCGGGTACGGGGCAAGGAAATTTTACCGGGAAAGATCGTAAAAAGAGGACGTAAAAAGTTTTTTTACTTTGACAGATGAAACTGCTAAGTTTACTAACTACCCCCGTACGACGACTCGATAATGAGCACAAACCCGATTACCTGAACCCAACCGGGTCCGCATCCGGCATTTCGCGTGGGCGCCGTCCGGTTCCCATGACAATCCGGATCAGGTTGACAACGTTGCATTGCCGGGCAAGGGGCCGGCGCGATTTCCGGGGTTCCCCCCAAGGTCGCCGGGTCCCCCCGGATCGGAGCGCCTGCCCCTTGTTTATTCCGGGGACGGGGGCCGGATACAGAGAACTTAAGGATCGATACGTGAAACCTTCAGACACATACGCGCCGGTGGGGCCCACCCTGATCACGAGCCACGGCAACGCCGACTTCGACGCCATCGGCGCAATGCTGGCCGCGCAGAAACTCTATCCGGATTCCCGGGTGGTGCTCCCCGATTCATCGGGAAACAACCTCAAGGACCTGTACCTGAACTCGGTGATCCACCTCTTCAATCTCGCGACGGCAAAATCCCTGGACCTTGCCGCCGTCAAGCGCCTGGTCCTTGTGGATACCCGGCAGAAAAACCGCATCGGGCCCCTCAAGGAGCTCCTTTCCGCCCCGGACGTTTCGATCCACATCTACGACCACCATCCCCGAACGGACAACGATATCAGGGGAGACCTGGACCATTATGAAAGGACCGGCTCCACCACCACGATCCTCACGGGGATCATCAGGGAAATGGGCATCGAGCTCTCCCCGGAAGAGGCCACGGTGCTCGCACTGGGGATCTACGAGGATACGGGCTCGTTTACCTTCAACTCCACCACCGAGGCGGATTTCTCGGCGGCCGCCTTCCTCCTTGGAAAGGGGGCGGACCTCAACACCGTTGCCGGAATGCTCAAGGTGGAGATCACCCCCCGGCAGGTGGGACTCCTCAACGACATGATCCAGGGGGCCGAGCGCCACCACGTGGGGGGGATCGACATCCTCATGGCCTCCATCTCCACGGAAAAATACGTGCGGGAGTTTTCCTCCCTGGTTCACCTGATGGTGAAGATGGAAAACCCCGCCGTGATCTTTGCCTGCGCCCGCATGGGCAGCAAGATCTTCGTGTCGGCCAGGAGCCGCATCGACGCGGTGGACGTGGGGGAGGTCCTGAGGCTCCTGGGGGGCGGGGGCCATGCCTATGCTGCGGCCGCCACCATCTCGGACATGACCCTTGTCCAGACCGAACAGTTTATCATCGAGGCCCTCCACGAGAAGATCCGGCCCAGGCGAAGGGCTTCGGACCTCATGAGTTCTCCGGCCATCACCATCCCCCACACCGCCTCCTGCATAACGGCGAGAAACCATCTGACCCGCTACAACATCAACGCCCTCCTGGTGATCGAGGAGACCCGCGAAAAAAGGGTGCTGACGGGGATCATCTCCCGGCAGGTGATCGAAAAGGCCCTGTACCACAAGCTGGACCACATCCCCGTGTCCGAGTACATGTCCACCGAGGTGGTGTCGGCCGCTCCTTCCGCGGACCTCGTGGAGATCCAGGAGAAGATCATCGATTTCAAGCAGCGGGTGCTTCCCGTCATGGAGGGGGAGGCGATCCTCGGGGTGATCACCCGCACCGACCTCTTCAACACCCTTGTCAAAAAGAAAAAGGAGATCGTGAACGGCGCCCCGGATCCCTTTACGGGCTCCCTGACCGCAAGGAAGCGGAACATCATCAACCTCATGCGGGAGAGGCTGGACAAGGGGATCATCCACCTTCTGGACGAGATCGGCAGGGTGGCCGAGGGCCTGCATTTCGGGTGCTACGTGGTGGGCGGGTTCGTGAGGGACCTTCTTCTGTACAAGGACAACGACGACATCGACATCGTTATCGAGGGGGACGGGATCGCCTTTGCGAAACGCTATGCAAAGATGATGAACGCAAGGCTCCACACCTACGAGAAGTTCGGCACCGCCGTGATCACCCTCCCCGACGGGTTCAAGATCGATGTTGCGTCCGCGCGCATGGAGTATTACAAGTATCCGGCGGCCCTTCCCATCGTGGAGATGAGCTCCATCAAGCTGGACCTGTTCCGGCGGGACTTCACCATCAACACCCTTGCCGTGAAGCTCAACCCCGGCAGCTTCGGCACCCTCATCGATTTTTTCTCGGCGAGAAACGACCTCAAGGACAAGGCCGTCAGGATCATCCACAACCTCAGCTTCGTGGAGGATCCAACAAGGGCCTTCCGGGCGGTGAAGTTCGAAAAGCGCTACGGTTTCACCATCGGAAAGCTCACGGCGAACCTGATCCGGAACGCGGTGAAACGGGATTTTTTTAAAAGGCTCAGCGGCCTCCGGGTCTTAGCGGAGCTCAGGCAGATACTGGAGGAGGAGAACCCCGTTCCCGCCGTGGAACGCCTCTTTGATTTCGACCTCATGCAGATCGTCCACCCCAGGCTCAAGTTCGACAAGAACATGATCGCGGGCCTGGAGTCCGTGCGAAAGGTCCTCTCCTGGCACGACCTGCTCTTCGTGGACACCCCCTTTGAAAGGTGGCCCATCTACTTCATGGCCATCATCAAAGGAAGCAACAGGACCACCACCCAGGACATCTGCGCCCGGCTCAAGCTCGCCCCCAGGTACGTGAACCTCTTCACAAAGCAGCGTTTTCGCGCGGGGGGCGTTCTCTTTCGCATGGAGCGGAACATTCCCGTGAGGAACAGCACCATCTATCGCCACCTCAACGACCTCAAGCCCGAACTCCTCCTCTACATGATGGCCGTGACAAGGAAGGAGGCGGTCAAAAAGGCGATCTCCCTCTATTACACCCAGCTGAGCTCCGTGACCATCTCCATCATGGGGAGGGACCTTCAGGAGCTGGGCCTGAAACCGAGCCCGGCTTACCGTAAGATCCTCGACTCGGTGCTCCATGCCAAGCTCGACGGCAGGATCGAATCCCCCGAGGAGGAACTGGCCCATGCGAAAATGCAGATCAAAAAGTTGAAAGCGGCGGGAAACTGACCGGCCGATACTCATTTCGAGAACCGGGGCCCGTTGGGAACAACGGGAGATTGCTTAGGGCGTTTCGATCTCCACCGTTCCCAATGTGGTGTTCACAACGGCGGCCCGGAAATCTTCAATTTCGTTCAGGGGCAGCTCCACCCCGAAGGTGACCGCCGCCTCGTATGCCTCGGATACGATACCGCCCCCCGCCGCCGCCACCAGCTTTTTGACGGCATCCCCATGGGCATAGGAAATTCGAATCGTCAGGGTCTCCATGACCCTTTTCTCCTTGAGGGGCAGGGTTTCGAGGCCGGTTTTCACGGCGTCGGAGTAGGCCCGCACCAGCCCGCCGGTGCCCAGCTTGACGCCGCCGAAAAAGCGGGTGACCACCACGACGATCTCCCCCACCCCCGAGTGGGCGAGGACGTTCAGCATGGGGCGGCCCGCCGTGTTGTGGGGCTCCCCGTCGTCGCTCATGCCCACCCGGGCCGTTTCACCGGGGGGACCCGCCGCAAAGGCCCAGCAGTTGTGGTTGGCATTGGGAAACTCCTCTCTTACCCCCTGGATCGCCGCCCTTGCCGCTTCCGGGGAATCCCCATGGAAGAAGCTTGCGATAAAGCGGCTCCTCTTCACGACGGTCTCCGTCCTGTGGAACCCGGCCGGCACCGGAAAGGCCGGGTGCGCCCCTTTCCCTTTCACGATCGCCTTCTCCTCCGTTTCCTTGGCCGGGCCTCGATAAGCCCCGCCCTCTCCTTGACCATCAAAAGCCCGGGGCTCTTGTGGAGGTACATGAGGGGGGAATCATGGCCCTCCTCGATAAACAGGGCCTCCACTTGGTCGAAAAACACCGGCCGGTCCGGCCATGTGAACCGCTTACGTTCCTTGGCAAGGGCGTCAAGCGCCTCCCGGGCATCCGGTGCCGCCCCAAGGGCCGCGTCCTTTACCTCGTCACAGACGAACATCTCGCAGACGATGGGCTTGATCCGGAACACGCACCCCCTGTTTCCAAGGAACACGCACCGGTCGTCCCCCCTGGGCTCCCTGAGCGCCAGCGCCACAAGGTCCAGCTCGGAATCCTCCGAGAAAAGGGCGTTCACGAAGACATCGGCGAAGTAGGCGATGATCCCCTCTTTTGAACAGCAGAGGCTCTTTTTCGATTCATAGCATTTTTTCCGGCAGGGATCGTCGAAGTGGGTTCCGGAAAAATCCCGGACCCTTTGCCTGAACCCCAGGTAATCTCCGGCAAGGCGTTCCAGTTCCCCCCGCTTTTCCCTCCCGGCACCCCGGAGGTATTCCCTCACCGTCAGGAGGGCCGAAAGCTGCTCGCTGTTGTAGGCGGACATAATATTCTCCGGGTTTGTCAGGTTCCGATAAAGAGGGCCTCGGCGAGCCGGAAGGCCGGGATGAAAACAGGGTTCAGAATATAGCTGAGAACCGGAATGTTCAGGAGCCATTCCGCAGTGATCATCACCAGAAAGAGCTTGGGCACCACCCCCATGATCTTTCCGTAATACCGGAGTTGACCGGGGGAGAGAAAGGCCGTGAGGATCCGGGAGCCGTCAAGGGGATGAACGGGCAGCATGTTGAAAACGGCAAGGCCGATATTGATCAGAAAGAAGAGCGCCAGGAAGCGGGACATGACGCTTCCGTGGGTCACCAGGTCGAAGCGGTAAAAGAGCCCGGTCACGGCGGCCAGAAAGATGTTGGACAGGGGGCCGGCGGCCGCCGTCAGGGCCATCCCCTTCCGGGGATCCCTGAAATTCATGGGGTTCACGGGAACCGGTTTTGCCCAGCCGAAGGGACCGAAGAGCAGCATGAGGGACCCGAAGAGATCCAGGTGGGAAAAGGGGTTGAGGGTAAGCCTTCCGTGCAGCTCGGCCGTTCGGTCGCCAAGGTAACGGGCGGCAAGGCCGTGGGCGAGCTCATGCACCGTAAGGGCAATGAGGATCGCCGGTATTCTGATGATCATCGCGTTTGAAAACAGATCCATTGTTGTATTATTCCCGTGTATTTTAAATGCCCGTGCCCGGCACCTTTATTTCCCGGGCCCCGGCCCGGACAAGCCGGAACCCAGAAGTTTCGACATAAAAGCGCGGGCTTATTTTCCCATGCGTCCGGAATCCCCCGGGTCCTGCCGGCGAGGCGGTTGATATTAAAGGGCTTCCGGATACTCGTAAACCGAAGAGATTCCGGCGCGGACTTTTTTCCTACGCGTCCAGGATCTCCCGGATCCTGCCGGCGAGGCGATTGATATTAAAGGGCTTCTGGATAAATCCGTTGCAACCCCGCTCCAGGAGCACCCTGGAACGGCTGTTGAGGCTGTAGCCGCTGGAGAGGAGCACCTTGATCCCCTTGTCGATCTTCCGCAGGGCCTCGAACACCTCGCCGCCCCCCATGTCGGGCATGACGATATCCAGGATCACCATGTGGAATTCGCCTTTGCGCTCCTTGAAGATCCCAAGGGCCGCAGCTCCGCTTTCAGCCGCCACCACCTTGTAACCCAGCTCCTTGAGGATCTCCGTGCTGATCTCCCGGATCAGGTGCTCGTCGTCCACCAGGAGAATCGTCTCGCTGCCGCCGACGAGGGTGTCTGCGGGCTTGACCTCCTCCACCGCCGGGATCTCGGAGCAGGGAAAATAGATATCGAAGCGGGTGCCGTTGCCCGGCTCGCTGTACACCTGAACAAAGCCCTTGTGTTTCTTTATGATGGTGTAGGTGGTGGCAAGGCCGAGTCCGGTTCCCCTGCCCTTTTCCCGGGTGGTGAAAAAGGGTTCGAAGATGCGGCTCTTGACCGCCGGGTCCATGCCGATCCCCGTATCCGCCACCGACATCTTCACGTACTTGCCGGGCCTTACGCCGAGGGTCTTGACGAAGCCGGGTGAAAGCTCCGTGTTCTCCGTTGAGAGATCCAGCTTCCCCCCCCCCTCCATGGCATGGGAGGCGTTCACGAAGAGGTTGAGGAGCACCTGGTCGATCTGCCCCCCGTCCACCTGCACGGGCCAGAGATCCGGGGCGTAGTCTTCCCGGATGGTGAGCCCCTTGCTCGTCCGGCCGAACATCTGGGCGTTCTTCCCCATGATCCTGTTGAGGTTCGAGGACCTTACCTCGACCTTGGTTCCCCTGGAGAACCCCAGGAGCTGACGGGTGAGGCTCGATCCCCTTTCAACCGCATCGGCGATGTTCCCCAGCTTTTTCCGCCCGGGATGCTCCTCCCCGAGATCCATGCCCAAAAGGGACACATTTCCCTGGATCGCCATCATCAGGTTGTTGAAGTCGTGGGCAATACCGCCGGCCAGGGTGCCGATGGCCTCCATCTTCTGGGCATGCTGGAGCTGGAGCTCGAGCTTTGCCTTCTCCTCCTCGGTCCGCTTCACGCCCGTGATCTCCTTGCCGACGGTGATCACGCAGTCCTCGCCGCCGTATTGGATATGCCGGGTGGAGAGAAGCATGTGGACCGTGTCGCCCCGGCGGTTCCCGCAGGAGATCTCGAGGTTGTCCACCTCCCCTTCCCCCATGACGGAAGCGGCCCCGTCCGTGGGGGAGGTAAAGAGCGCCAGTTCCCCGGGACGCTTTCCGAGAACCTCCTCCGCGTCATACCCGGTAATCCTGGTAAAGCCGTCGTTCACATGAACGTAGGCCCCTGTCGATCGATCCGAGATGGTGACGGCATCGGGGATGCTCTCGAAGATCATGGAGAGGTTGTGCTCCCTTTCCCGCAACTGGTCGTTCACCCGCTTGTGGCGGATGGCCAGGGCCACCTGCTCCGAAACCGAGAGCAGGATATCCACATCCCTGTCGTCGTAGAGATCGCCGTCCGTGTAGCTCTGCACCCCCATGATGCCAATGGCCTCCTCCCCCAGCTTCAGGGGAACCCCCAGCCACACCTTGGGGATCCGACCCATCACGCCCCTGGTGGAGCTCCCTTGGCGGGCCAGGAGCGCCTCCTCCTTGAGGAACAGGGGCCTTCCCGTTTCGATCACCTCACCGGAAAGGGAGTTGGACCTGTCGCAAGGGTAAACCCCCGGAAACGATTCGCCGACCTCGCTCACGAAGCAGGGAAAACTCACGGTCTCGTCAACGGGGTTGTAAAGGCCGATGAGAAAGTTGGTCACATCCACAACCCTGCCGAGGGCCTCCCGGATGCTCCGGTAGAGCTCGTCCAGATCCGCGGTGATGTTGATGGCCGAGGAGATCTGGAACAGGGTCCTGTTGATCTCCCGGTTCTTTCGATGCTCGGTGAGATCAAGGGCCGTAACCACCCTCGCCTGCCTGCCGCGATACTCGGCCGGGTGCGCCCTTACCTGCATGGGAAAACGCGATCCGTCCTTCCTGATCCCCGTGATCTCGTAAATCTCCCGAAAGTTCCCGGCGATCCGGGACCTGACCGTCTCGACGCTCTCCGGCGCCACGACCGTCTCCAGAATCTGTTTACCCGCAAGCTCCGAAAGGTCGTAGCCCACCATGTCCAGCCACTGGCGGTTGGCCGTCAGGAGCACCCCGTTGTCGTGAATCAGGATCCCCTCGAAGGATGCCTCGGAAAGCCGGCGGAAACGCTCCTCGCTCTCCCGGAGCTCTTCCTCGACCCGCCTCCGTTCCAGGAGCTCGGCTTCCAGCTGGGCCCGCTTGCGATCCATGGACCTCTGGTGCCCCCTGAGGCGCATCCCTCCCAGGGCAAACAGCAGGACAATGCAGCCCAAGGCCGAAACAGGGTGCAGGTAGGCACCCAAGCCCCTGGAAGCGCTCCCGTCACCATCCGCCGCGCCCGGCCCGGTGGAGGTCGGGGTACTTGCCGCCGTCCCCGGCTTCCCGGCCAACGCCGCCGATACCGATAAAACGTCCCCTGCCCGGTCTCCCGTAACGGCATGGGCTTTACCGGCCCCGTCGCCGTGAACAGGCGAAAGGCCGGAGACCGGCTCCCCGGTTTGCCCGAAAACCACCGGCGGCAAAAGCAGGAGCAGCAGGATCGAAATGAATATGAGAAAAGCCGGGAGCGAAGGGAACACTCCCCCGCTGTCCGCGACCCCGTTGGTGAATAGAGATGTGGTTTTCATGGTCAGAGCCCCTTCAGCAGCTCTTTTTTCTCCCCTTCCGTCAGGTGGCGCCAGCGCCCCTTTCCGAGTTTTCCCAAAAGTATATTGGACACCCTGAGCCTCTTGAGAACAGCCACCTTACACCCCACCTTTTGCACCATGCGGCGGATCTGGCGGTTTTTTCCCTCCTTGAGAACGATACGGAACATTCTGGGAGAAACCCTTTTAACCCGGGCCGGGCGGGTCCTGACCCCGTCCAGGTAGATACCGTTTCCCAGCTTGGCAAGGGCCTTGTCTCCGATGGCCCGGTCCACCGTCACCTCGTACTCCTTCTCGTGGTCAAAGGAGGGATGGGACAGCCTGTGGTGAATCCTTCCGTCGTTGGTGAGCAGGAGCAGCCCGATGGAATCCTTGTCGAGCCTGCCCACCGGATAGACCCTTTCGGGCAGATCCACGAGGTCCAGAACGATCCGCTCCCCCTCCTGACTACAGGTGGTCACATACCCCGCCGGTTTGTTCAGGGCGACATAGAGGGGCTCCTCCTTTATTTCGGCGGTTTTGCCCGCCACCTCGACCCTGTCCGTTCCGGGATCGACCTTTGTCCCCAGCTCGGTCACCACGTTTCCGTTAACGGAAACCAGGCCCTTCCTTATAAACTCTTCTCCCTTCCGCCTGGAGCAAACCCCCGAGGAGGAAAGGAACTTCTGCAATCGCATCAATGTCATATTATCATCTTCGGTAAGACGGTTCCCCCTGGAACCGGTATTATTCATGTTTTTCCGGCAAACACACGGCCCATTTCCGGATTGTTGCAGCATTAACACAAAACCGCCAAAATTCACACCACAACATTAATACTCCCACAAAAAGTCCACGCCGATGCCCCTACCACAACCCGGTGTACTCCCCCCTTACTCCCCATACTGTCCAGCGTGCCCGAACAGTCGGATTGATCTTATTTCAGGCACATCCGCATTGAAAAAAATAACCCCTGCCCATGATACCCCGCAATCACCTGCCCACCGGAATTCTGCCCACTCCCGAACCGCAGTCCAATGGAAAGAGCCGCCAAACCATTTCGCCGGCCGTTCCCCACCTCACATCCCTTGTTTCCATATATCGGAATTCGGCCCTTCCCCTCGGAACAGGAGGTTTTTTCCCGACACCAAGAGATGAACAGGGCATCGCATGTAGATTCTCAGTTCAATGAAATCATGCCGTTATATATTGGAAGTCATTGATTTTAGCGGATTGAGCCACAATTGGAAGGCATATCCGAGTAGGATGCGTCTGCCCCGAAAGCTTGGATCGCAACTGTTGACACGGGAATGATTTTCAACTATCGTTTTCGGTCTTCGGCGGCTCCCCCGCGGAAGCGCCGTGTATTAAAAAAAACAAGAAAGCCGGTTACCGGAAAAAATACCGGGCAAGGGCATCCCCCTTTCGCCCATTGAAAGTCGAGGAGACCATGGACGATTATACCGCAAAATGCCTGAAATGCGCCGGCAGGCTCTTTCTCAGGAGAAGCTGAAGGGAGGTTACCCTCTGCTGCAGGTCCTGCGGCGCAAGCTTTCCCGTTGAAAAGTACAAGGATCTGATGGACGATTACCTGGAGGACCAACTTGCAATGGTTCCCTGCAATCGCTTGTAATCGTCTTTTTCAGGATTTATTCCAAAAACCCGGCGAGGAGATGATGGGCAAGAATTTCAAACTGGTAATCGAATATGAGGGCACCCCCTTCCACGGCTGGCAGAGGCAGAACGATCTGCCCACGGTCCAGGGGGAGATCGAAAAGGTCCTCTCCGTGATGACAAGGCAGAGGGTGGACCTTCACGGATCTGGAAGAACCGATGCGGGCGTCCATGCCGTCGGGCAGGTGGCGAACTTTACCTGCGACACGAAGATCACGCCGGAGGCTTTCGGGAGCGGGCTGAACAGCCTCCTGCCGGACCCCATAGCGATCCGGGAGTGCATCCACGTGCCGGAAGATTTTCACGCAAGGTTCTCCGCCAAGGACAAAACCTACCGGTACCGGATCCTCAACCGCCCCTACCCCTCCGCCATAGCCCGAAACTTCGCCTGGTTCCTCCACAAGGACCTCGATGTCGATGCCATGGATGAGGCGGCAAAACGCCTTCTGGGCACCCACGACTTCAAGTCCTTCGAAGGGGTGGGCAGCCCCAGGCCCCACACCGTGAGGGAGGTGATGAAGGCCGGATTCACACGGGAGGACGAGGATAACCTGCTCTTCGAGATAAAGGGCAACGGCTTTCTCAAGTACATGGTCCGAAACATCATGGGAACCCTGGTGGATGTTGGGTCCGGCAAGATATCACCCGAGCGCTTTTCGCGGATCATCCTGGAAAAGGACCGCAGGAAGGCCGGCACCACCGCCCCCCCCCACGGGCTCTGCCTCATGCGCGTGGGCTATTGATCCTTCCGCTCCTTTAGTTTCCTCACCTGTTCGTTGTAGAAGGCGATCACCTCGCGCCGGTTGAGCATGCCGATGAGGATCGTATGGTCGTCGTCCCGCACCACCGGAAGGCTGTCGATGTTCTTGATGGTGAGCTTGTGGAGCACCGTGTTCAGGTCTTCGGCGGGCGTGGTCTTGATCACGCCCGTGGTCATGATGTCCCGCATCACCACCAGGGACTCGATCTCCTCGGCAAAGAGAACCCCCCTCACATCGGTGCTGGAGAAGATCCCGATAAGCCGGTCGCCTTCGTCCATCACCGGAAAATAATGCTGTTTTGTCTCGGAAAAGAACCCCTTGAACTGGGCAAAGGTCATCTCCTCGTGCACGTGGGGCTCCTCCCTGACCCGGTCCATGAGATCCTTCACATGGAAGGCCTGGAGGATGTCCACCATGAACTCACCCGCATGGGCCGGTGAATCCACCCGGCTCTTCACCTGCTTCCGGTAGATGCTCCACCGCTGGGAGATGAGAAAGCAGACCGAACAGACCATAAGGCTCGGCAATAGAAGGTGATAGGAGTTGGTCATCTCGCTCACGAAGATGATGGTGGAGATGGGCGTGTTGGACACCGCAGTGAAGAACCCCGCCATGCCCACGATCACGAAGGCCCCGGGCTCGGTGACGATACCCGGGATGAACTTGTGAAAGATGTTCCCCACGGCCCCGCCCATGGCCCCGCCGATCACCACCGACGGACCGAACACCCCGCCGCTGCCCCCCGAACCGATGGAAAAGGAGGTGGTCACGATCTTTCCGAAGGCCAGGAGCAGGAGCACGTGGACCGCCACCTGGTTGTGGATCGCCTGCTGGACCAGACCGTAACCGAAGGCCAGGGTATAGGGGAGGAAAAAGCCGATGATCCCCGTGCAGAGCCCCCCCACCGCAGGTTTGATGTGATTGGGTATTTTAAAGCCCGAAAAGAGCGCCGTGATCCCGTAAAAAACCTTGATATAGAGCACCCCGGTGGCCACCAGAACCCCGGCCAGGATCAGGTAGGGCCCCAGCTCCAGGGGGTTTCTGAACACGAAGTCGGACGGGGAATCGAACAGGCTCCCCCAGCCGAACACCAGGCAGAAGATACAGTATGCCACCACCGAGGAGATCCCCGCCGGAATGATCACCTCGGATTCGAAATCCGGATCCCGGTACAGCACCTCGGCCGCAAAGAGCGCGCCGGCAAGGGGCGCCCGGAAGATACTGCCCACCCCGGCGCCGATTCCGGCGGCCATCATGATCCTTCTTTCCCTTTCGGAGAGCTTGAGTTTTGTTGCCAGGAACGAGCCGAACCCCGCGCCGATCTGGGCGATGGGGCCCTCCCTGCCGCCGGAGCCCCCGGTGGTGAGGGTGATGGCCGAGGCCACCGTCTTGATCAACGGCACCCGGCTCCTGATATACCCGCCCTTTTCATGGTAGGCCTCGATGGCCGCGTCCGTGCCGTGGCCTTCGGCCTCCGGCGCGAAGGTGTAAACCAGCCATCCGCTCACGATCCCCCCCAGGCTGGGAAGGATCAACAGCAGCCACCTGCTGGGCTCCGTGTCCGTGGGGGGCAGAAGGCGGTGTTCCCCCGCCGGGGCCGACGGGCGATACCCCGCGATCATGTCCAGGAAATAGTGCATTCCCAGTTCGCAGAGGTAATGGAAGACGATGGAGCCGAGGCCGGCGATCACCCCGATGAGAACAAAGTAAAAGCTCCACCTGCCGGCCCGGGCCAGCACCGCAGACCTGCTCCTGTCGCCGGAACCTCCGGCACCCCTGGTTGTGGAACCTGTGAAACCCTTTTTCAAACGGTCGGCAATCGGCATGGATGTCATCGCCTTTCAGATGGATTCCGGGCATGGCCCTGTTCAATCGTGAAAAACCCTCCATCCGGACCCCGCCCGGATGAGGAAAACCGGTTTAGAGAGTATTCAGTTTTTCATCTGAAAGTCAACAAGTTATAACCGCCTTGGAGCCATGGCCGGACGTGGGGCATAGGTTCCCCGATCCCCTTGTCCTGCCCCGGGGATCAATCGGAGCAAGCTTTATCCCGGCACGCCGCCTCATACCCCTCGGGGGTCAGAAAAACCGCCGTCTTGAAGGTATTCATGTCCACCAGCCCCTCGGCAAACAGCTCCCGAACCGCATTGAGGGTTTTGGTGGGGGCCATGGGAAGGCAGGCGACCACGTCGGGCATGTCCATGATGCCGGGCGGGCCCGTCATATCCCATTCCCTTGCCAGAAGGGCCAGTACCTTTTTTTTATATTCACGTCCCACCAAACAACGTCTCCGTTATCATGATTCTTTTACCAAACGGGATTCATTTTATATAAAAAATAGTGCGGTATGTTCAGTATTTAGAATATGGACCTTACTTATTCCAATATCACAAAATACGACACCCGATCAATTTCGACCATTTTTCTCCAAAACAGCAGAAGAAATTCTCCTCTCTAGTTCATTTTGTGCCTGCCCGGGTTGAACTCTCAATGCGTTCTTTTTTTCTTCGGCTTCGATTGCCGCCTTTGCCCTGGCCCTGGCTTCCTCAAGTCCTGATTTTGCTTTATCCATTGATCCGTCAATATCACTCATAGGTTCCTCGCAGATAAACAAGCTTTTGTTTTAGGGAGTTACATAGGGGTTCACATCAAATTGTCCGGCAAACTCAGCATCCTCATAATATTTCAACTTTTCACACAAAATCGGTGCCGGACACGATTTGGTAAACTGAATAAGCTTACCACTGTCGAGGGCGATCACCTCGCTTGCGGTAATCAGTTCTCTCCCCGTATGTGTTTTCGTTTTAGTCCTTTTCTTTATCAGGAGGCCATCATCCTCCGTTTCACCGACGTGAACAATAGTCTCATTTCCTGCCATCTCTGAAACATATTTCGCCGTTGCCAGATCTTGTACACCGAAAAACTGTTTCATCGTCGTATTTTCAAGAAACTCTTCATACCTGTTGTTGTAAAGCGCCTTCAACTGTCCAACGTTCTGGATGATGCCCCATATTATCCCCCCGTACCCCCGAATGATGGACATGGCATCGCAAAGAGGGTCCATTGTACCGAGTTGTGCCATTTCATCCAGTAAAAAGAGCGTTTTCTTTCCAGCAACATTCGACAGCTTTGTCTCTAAAAAGGCATTAATCCACAACCTCATCAACCTGAAATACAATTTGGTTTTATGCGGCGGCATGATGATGTAAACAGTTACATCTTCACTGTTCAAATCCTCCAAGAGAAACTCATCCGATGAAATTATCGAATCAAAAACCTGGGTCGATCTTAAGAACTCTGTATGGCGCCTTGCAGTGGAAAGAACCGACCTTCTCTCCCCTGAATTCATTGTAGACACTTCGTTGCCTATATCTCTAACATTTTTATCCTTTGAATGCATCATCTTATCGATGAGATCCCCCCACTGCCCGTCGTCATAAGAAAGATATTTTCTAACAAAAAACAGATTGTGAAGATCCTTACCTCTCTCATAAACAGTGTAGAGGATCAAACCGGTCAGAAGCGATTTTGCCATATCGTTCCAATGGGGATCCTTGGTTCCCGGTTCCGGAACCACCAGCATCTCGGCAATGGCCCTTGCTCTGTCCACTGCATCGGCTTTGTTTATTTCCACGGAATCCATGGGGTTTAGAGAAATTTCTTCTCCATACCGGGATAGGTGTTGAAAACCGGGACGCTTAATCAAATCATCGACAACCCCAAACGGATCCAGCCGGTAAACTTTTTGTCCCATTTCACTTCGCCGACGGGCCGTCACGGCATAATTTTCCCCTTTTAAGTCAAGCACAACAGCATTACCCGGATAACTTAGTAGCGCGGGTATTATGACACCGGTTCCTTTTCCCGCTCCAGTTTGGGCTACTGTCAGCATATTTTCCATTGTCCGCCAATGGAGCAGTTTTCCCCGCTCACACCGTCCCGTTACAATTCCCTTGCCATCATAAAAACCACCTGCATATTCCGGTTGAATCCGTCCACCTAATCCGGTGGAGCCCGTCCACCTAATCCGGTGGAGCCCGTCCACCTAATCCGGTGGAACCCGTCCACCCATTCCGGTGGAACCCGTCCACCTAATCCGATACATCCCGTCCACCCATTCCGAGACATGGTAACCGCCCCGGGGTTCCCCAGGGCAATTTCGAGCGACGCTGGCTAATTTGGTCCCTTGAATGTAGTCTTCTTCAATTTATACGAGGAGGGCTGAAATTGTGAAAAAAGGACGATTATCCATGCGAAAAATAAAGGAAATTCTCAGGCTCAAGTTCGAGGGGGGCTTGAGCAATAGAAAGATCGGAAAAAGCTGTTCCACCTCCCACAGTGTCGTTGGCGAATATCTTGCCCGTGCCAAGGCGGCTGGAGTAACTTGGCGAGATGTGGAGGCCTTGGATGATACGGCTATCGAATCCATGCTGTTCCCCCCTCCTCCTGCGGAGGCGAATACCGAACGGCGGATGCCGGCGATGGAATACCTCCATTTAGAACTCCGGAGAAAAGGGGTCACCCTTCAGCTGCTATGGGACGAATACAAGCAAAAGAACCCAGAGGGGTACCAGTATAGCCAGTTCTGTGAGCGCTACCGTCAATGGCGCCGGAAACTCGACGTATCTCTCAGGCAACAGCATCGTGCGGGAGAGAAATTGTTCATCGATTATGCGGGGCACACCTTCCCCGTGATTGATCCCACAACGGGAAAGCCCTGGGACGCTCAGCTCTTCCTGGCGACTCTCGGCGCCAGCGGCTACACCTATGCCGAGGCATCGGCATCTCAGAGTTTACGCTCCTGGATCGAATCCCACATACGTGCCTTCGAATTTTTTAACGGCGTTACGGAGATCCTCGTTCCGGACAATCTTAAGTCAGGAGTCAAAAAGGCCTGCCGTTATGAACCGGATATGAACCCGGCCTACCAGGAGATGGCCGAACATTACGGCACCGTTGTCATACCGGCAAGGGTTCGTAAACCAAAGGACAAGTCCAAGGTCGAAAAGAGCGTGCAGATAGCGGAAAGCTGGATCCTTGCCGCGCTGAGAAACCACACCTTTTTCAGTCTGGCGGAGTTGAACAAGGCCATCGCCGAAAAGCTTGAAGCGCTGAACAACCGCAAGTTCCAGAAGCTGGATACCACCCGCCGGGAACTCTTCCTTGCCGTGGATAAACCCGCCTTGAACCCACTTCCCGCCAATCGCCACGAATACGCCGATTGGTCCAAAGCCCGCGTCAACATGGACTATCACGTCGAGGTGGAGCAGCACTACTACAGCGTCCCCTACCAGCTGGTAAAGGAACTCGTGGATATTAGAATGACGGGCGCCATCGTCGAAATCCTGCACAAGAACCGACGGGTCGCCAGTCACCTGCGGAGTCGTGAGCAAGGTGGCCAGACCACTCTCGTGGTACATATGCCAAAGTCCCATCAGAAGCATCTCGAATGGACGCCGTCAGGCCTCATCCGGTGGGCTGAAAGAAATGGCCCGAACACCGGCCGGCTGTTCCACCGGATCATGAAGGAGAAATCTCATCAAGAACAGGGGTTCCGCTCCTGTCTCGGCATCATGCGTCTCGAAAAACGCTACTCGGCGGAACGCCTGGAAGCGGCCTGTACTCGAGCGCTGTTCATAAAATCGAACTCCTACAAGAGCGTTGAATCAATCCTGAAAAACGGCCTGGACAATCAACCGCCTCCGTTTGACGACGGCGGCACGAAGGAGAGTCCGGTGGATCACCCCAACATACGGGGAAACCAGTACTACAAGTAGGTAAGGAGAACGAAACATGCTAAACGAACAGACACTGGTAAAGCTCTGCGACATGAAACTCAACGGTATGGCCGATGCCTTCAGGGAACAGTTGCAACAGCCCGACATTCATGAACTTTCTTTTGAGGATCGATTTGCTCTCCTCGTGGATCGCCACTGGGCATGGAAGGAGGACCGGCGGATGAAACGCCTTCTGAGCAATGCAAAGCTTAAAGTCGATGCCTGCATTGAGGACATCGATTACAGAACCCCTCGGGGGATCGACAAGTCCGTCGTCTTAAGGCTCGCCGGTTGCGAATGGATACGAAGCGCCCAGAACATCATCATCACGGGCCCTACCGGCGTTGGAAAAACCTACCTGGCATCCGCCTTTGTCAACAAAGCTTGCAGAGAGGGGTTTGCGGCCCTCTACAAACGGGCACCGAGGCTCTTCCAGGAGATCACCATCGCCAGGGCTGACGGCAGTTACGCCAAACTGATGAACAAGCTGGCAAAGGCCAAAGTCCTGATCATTGACGACTTCGGCCTTGCACCACTGTCGGATATGGAACGACGGGAGCTTCTTGAGGTGATAGAGGATAGACAGGGGTTAACATCCACGATTATCGTCAGTCAGGTACCCGTTGAAAACTGGCATGAAAACATAGGCGATCCAACGATTGCCGACGCCATTCTGGACAGACTTATCCACAACGCGCACAAGTTTAACTTGAGGGGTGAGTCAATGAGGAAGAGAAGAACAAACTTGACGAAAAAGAAGAACTTTGAAACATAAGTAA
>PPCM01000557.1_pt1 | contig 29539 bp, 27 predicted proteins | sample 1555541 | NCBI WGS metagenome assembly PPCM01 (sample SAMN05284479, study PRJNA326546) | Marine sediment metagenome, whole genome shotgun sequencing project. | isolation source: marine sediment | place: Germany: Wadden Sea | collected 2012-09-05 | reverse complement strand
TGCTGCCCCACCGCAAGAAGACGGCGCGCTCCCTCTCCGGCGGCATGCAGCGGCGGCTCGGCATCGGGCTGGCGCTCGTCGGCGACCCCGCGCTGTGCCTGCTCGACGAGCCGACGTCCGGGCTCGACATCGCGACGTCGATGGGCCTCCAACAGACGTTGATTGACCTCAAGGCGACGCGCGCCATGCTCATCACCACGCACTCGATGGAGGAGGCCGACGTGCTCGCTGACCGCATCGCCATCATGGCCACAGGTAAGCTCGTCGCCCTGGGCACCCCCGCCCAGCTCAAGGGCCGCATGGCTGACGGCTACACGGTGCGTGTGACGACGGGCATCGACATGGAGGCCGACGTCACGCGCTTCATGCTCGACACCTTCACCGAGACGGGCGCGCGCGTCCTCAGCTCGGGCGCGGGGTCCGTATCGTTCAAGATCGCTGGGTCGGCGCTGAGTGATATCCACAGCGTGAGGTCCATGATCTTGTTGATGGGAATGTGAGAAGGTGGACAAGGACATCCAAGATATACGAGAGGAGAAACAGGAACGCGACGGGGGCCAACGTGTTGGTGCTTAGCCAGCCTATTAGCAATAACGACTTATATCAATAAAAATAAACCTCTGCAACATTCAAGTTCGCCGGGTTTATCTTCATCTCACCCAACCCCTCAGACTTGAGTCTCTGGCGGCGTCGCAATGACTACCCGCCCCTCGCCGTTGACCCACTCAATGGTCCCTCCAGCAAGGGCCGCCTCACCGCCGATAAACACGGCTCCACCCTCAACAAGGTGGGCAGACTGGCCAAAGGCACCGCGGGCACCGAGGCTACTGAGGACATTCACTTCGCCCTCGATGCACAGAATGAACGACGGGCCCGTCAAGTGTGGAATCTCGGTGTGTGCCGGCAGACCATCCACACCAGCTGTGGCGCCGGATGAAGTAACCGTTATGAGCCTGAACTCGCTAACTGGCGGCGCGAACGTGAGGACCCCGGCGGGACCTGCCGTGGGGGCGACCCGATGGAGGTCTGTCGGTTCACCGTCCAGCATCTCGAGGAGAGTGGCCCTGTCGACATGTTTTCCCGTGAGACCGCCGCGGACAACGTTGTCGGAGCACGCCATGATCTCAATACCTTCACCAGAAAGGTACGCGTGGGGAATATTGGCGGGGATGAAGGCAGCTTCACCGGGGGCGAGCGTGTGGCGCGTAAGGATAGCAGCAAGGACAATGCCGACGTCGACACCGTAGATGTCGTGGAGGGACGCAAGGAAAGGGTCATATGCAACAAGATCGGCAACTGGAGCAGCTAGCGCCTCTTGTGACGCGTTGAACAGGTTTCCAAGGCACGCCATCACCCCAGGTCCATCCGGTGCCGACAGATACGCCTCCCACGCCTCCATACCAAAGAGAACAGGAAGAGAGGGCACCGCTTCCGCGAGAGCAAGGATATCACGTGCCGGCCTGAACCCACAGAGGAGCTCTGTCTCCTTGGTGGCCAGAAGCATCTCGGGCTTGTGAGATGCGTCGGGATAGAGGTCGGGTGACGCGCTGTGGAGCACACGGGCACGCTGGGAGTCGGGGTGGGCCTGGATGGAGAGAGGGGCGCCGACTGAGAGGCATTTCATCAGGAACGGGGGCGAACCAAGAGCGGGGGCGCCGGCAATGACATCCACGAGCGATTCCTCGTCCACGGTCGTGCGGGAAGGAGCGCGGGGGTGCACACCATACCAAGCCTCAGCCCACTTCTCAGCGGGATCGTCGGCAGTGCTCTGTGCCATTCTCGACACGAGGCAAGGGGCGGCAGACCCCCAGGGGTAGTGCTGGATGGCCGGACGGACGGGGATAAGGCGCTGGGTGATGATGGGGAGCATGGAGTTGGTCCCGGGGGGGCAGGGTGGGCCTTGGATGGCTGCGATTGCGGCATTGGCAAAGGCTGCGTGTTGGAGCTCGAATTGCTTGGCAGCCGCTGTTGGTTGTGAGGGGTGAAGCGGCCTCATCTTACCAATCTGTGCGTGGAGCATGTCCTTGCTCTGCTCAAGCGTGTCGAAAATGCCAGTAACGAGTTCGGACGAAAGCTCTTTTGCTTCAGTGTGCGCTGAGCGCTTGGTAGATGCTGTTGCGAATGTGCCCATGAGCTGTTCTGTCTTCTTGACTACGTCAACGATGTTGCCTTCAACCTGGTCCAGAACGTTTAGATCCATGCCAACTTCCTGCCTTGTGATTGGATCCAGTCGAAATCGGGAAACTGCTTTATTCGTCGTGAAAACACAGCTGCCCAGCTCAACTAGCGAGGGGGTGTGCCACGCACAACTCTAAGGGTGGGTGGGGAAACTGAAACTGATAGGTGTCAGACATGAGAAAAAGACAAGCGATAATGAAAACAACAATCGCGAATTGAAGGGCAATAACCCTCAAAGGCTCTTTGGCCTGCTCGGCTCACGGTTCAGGAGAAGGAAGTAGATGGCCATCAGCACGCAGCATATTGCGACCAACCAGTGCAACCGAGTCCCAATGACGGCAGCTGTGTGAGTAAAACATGACACTGATGCAAACCCTTGTAAAATGTGCCCCTAAAGCCGTGTTTTTGCGAAAGAAGGAATGAGTTGAGGCTCTTAATGTTGCGTACATAAGCCGATGAGCAAATTACAAGCAGGATAATGGCCATAACTCCAGAAAATGATATCACTGTGTCAATATCTGGTCTTGAAACTCACCACTGGACATGTTTGTCTTGGTTTTTGTCGATTAGTCGAAAATAAATCGAACTTTTGACACCTCTGACAGTGACTCTAGTAAGTCAGTCGCAAAAGGGAGAGTGTTGAAATGGCCAAGCGGACTAAGAAGGTTGGTGTTACTGGCAAGTACGGTACTCGTTATGGTGCGTCTCTTCGTAAGATGGCCAAGAAGATCGAGATCACCCAGCACTCCACCTACGTGTGCCCTTTCTGCGGTAAGAGCGCTGTGAAGCGGTCTGCTGTCGGCATCTGGGGCTGCCGTGGCTGTGGCAAGACCATGGCTGGTGGCGCCTGGTCTCTTAACACCGCGGCCGCTACTACCGCGCGCGCGACCATCCGTCGTCTGCGTGAGACTGCGAACTAAGCTGATCACCCGATAAACCACTTTGCCAAAGGCTGCACATGAGCGTGCACGCACTTCTACTTGATTACCTTTGGTTTTTAGAGAGTATGGGCGCTGTTGCAATGGGATAAATGAAAGTGGGACGAAAGGGCAAAATTTTATCAACAAATGAGCCTGGTGCTCAGAACTCGAAGCTATCCTCGACCTCAGTCGGGCCAAGCACGTCCGTATCAATGCTGCAAATAGCGAACTGGGTAAGGGGGGACAGGAGAACATACGAATTCTTGCTCCTTCGCCTTCATGTTGATGCCCTTAATGCGGCACCGGCAAATATCGCCACTTTCGATCTTCCTATTGTCAGATTCCTTCGACACCCACCGTGTGGCGGTTGTATCCAGGTCATAACCCCGCAGGTTCTGTGTTAGATCGAAAAGGGTTACAAACCGATTGCTCAATGAAGACCTTAAGGGGCCCTGCCTGCCCAAACACACCGCTATCGTTAACACTGGTCACAATCACGTCAACCACCTCGTTGGTGAACGGAACGAAGACGAGCGCATCATAGGTCGCCTTGAACGAGGCAGAGCCACCAACACGGGACGGGGAGTCCAGCCGATCCAGCTCGGGAAGAATAACACCCGTGGTAACGTCGGGCTCGCCAACAACAGCGATGACGATCCCCACATTCTGTATTAAACTGCCTTCAACCTGGGTTATTGAGCAAATCTTCTACAAACTTGGTTCTTAAGCAGCGTTTTGATGTACTTGGTGAGTCCAGCGTTGTAATATGCAGGGGGGACATGCACCTGCTTGGTAAGCTGTACAACCATCAACATCTGGCCGAGATCCAGTGAATTGCAAGTTTCAACACAAGATTATAATGTCGCAAAGCAATCAAAGCTTGACTGACACGCTGCACTGTGTAGCATATACACAAAGGCCATTCCGATTACACACATAATTAGCGTCTGCAATTAGATGCCTCTCCACTCACAAATAGTGAACGATGGGATACAGTTGCCGTTGCTGCAGTTGAGCAGGCAGCTCACCTACCTCGTGACATTGATCTCGTTCATTGTACATTTCGGCTTGTTTGGGCAATATCGATTTGACGTACAATGACTGACGATTGCACAATTCCATCATTGCGGCAGCTCCTGTCAGATAATATCTTGATCACCACCATTCCACGCCAACATCGCCCCGCCCACGGGGTGTGCCAGTTGGGTCCCCACGCTTGTACATATCAACGCTTTATAATCATCCAGAAATGGCCCCTGCATCCGATACAGAACCCGACGCGGAGGTCAACTCAGCTGATGCAGTTGATAATGACGGCAAGACCGAGACCACGCTGATGGATGACAATTTCTGCATCCGGTCTATGGACAACGAGGAGTTTTTGCTGCATCGCTTTGATCTGGCGCCTCAGGACCTCAATCAGCCCGACACCAGTTTCATTTCCGTCGATAACAAGCGGCGTTTTCATTTTCCCAACCTGGGCATCACTGATGCCGAGAGCCATCGGCTAGCAGCCCTCAAGACATATTTTTCGGCCAACCACCCTGAGTATTCGCTCGACGCGGTCAGCATCGGTAGTGGTGGTGACTTCAAGTTGGTACGCTTCCTCCGCGCTCACCATCACGACGTGGAGTCGACTGCTATGGCCCTTGTAGAGCACATTGTGTTTCGATCAGAGTGGCACCTGAACGAGCTCAACGTTAATCATGTCAACCCGAAGTCATTACCGTACTATCTCGTTAAGACGCGGGCCGGCGGCGTGGCGATCGTCATGTACGCCACGTTTGGCGATGCCGGCGCCGGCACGCTCGATTCCCTGGTCGCCCTTATTCATTTATTGGAGCGAACGGACAGAGCGATCGCCGAGACGAGCCAGCCCGCGATTTTTATCAGCGACATGATGCGATTCGACATCAAAAAGGATCTCCAGGTCAAGTTTGAGAAGACGAGCGCCGATCTCATGACGAATCACTTCCCTGGTTTGTTCTCCCTCGCGCTCGCGGTGAACACGAGCCCCACGGCCGCGCTAATGTGGGCCCTGCTCCGTCCCATCGTTCCCCAAAGCATCGGGAAGCTCCTCGTCGTTATTGACGGTGATCCTAACCCTGTGATCTCTCAACTCATCCCGAGTGACGAACTACCGACCGAATATGGCGGATCCAACCCCATCACCCCAGAGTCCGACCGTCGGTCCCAGCTGGCGGCCCTCGGGCTGCCTGCTGACAGCCTTGACCGACCTCCGATGGAGCGATTCATCATGATCAATTACTACGGCACAGACACGACTGCAGAGTCATACTCGGCCGTACGGAAGGGTTTTGCCCACCGTCGGGGGAATCTCGGGGTGTGGCGCCGGGTATACTTGGTGCTCATGGACGACGCGCTGTACTACTTCAGCGGGCCTGATTCAACGATACCGATCAACGGGATTGGGATGGGTGCGATCGAGGTGTTCCCGTGTGGTGGTCACGGTGTAATGCGACGGAATGCACTCACGGCGGCAACTTTGAGAAAGGATTATTACTTCGCGTTCTCGTCAATCAAGGACCGTGACGGATGGGTTGATGACATGCGAGCGGTGGCCAAGCAGCGTGCGTGGGGCACCCAGTGATAAACCGATCGGGATTAAATTTTTTATGAAGCATGTCATGGAAATGCGATGACACCGTACTCCAAGTGTGGTGTATCACACACAAAACTACATGGATAAGGATACCAACAGCCATGCTCAACCATTTACTGCTGATGTCACCTGGGGCATTGAAACGGAAACCGCCTTCCAGCCGCTTTGCAACGATGATCTGAAATTTAGCAGCTACTACACGCGAAAAGTGGACAGGACTGTCGATATTAAGGGGAGACTGCCGAACGCGATATACACGCTGCCGGCCCACCTCATCCAGGCCATCATCGGCCGCGCTGGTCTCACGGACAAGACAAGGGAAGTGATGTTCGCAGAGTGCCAAAAGTTCTTCCTCGCTAACAGTCAGTACGAAAGGAGCAAGTTCACATACGTTGACGGCGTCCCTGGCAAGTGCACCACAATTACTCTCGACTGTGGCCGACTCTTCGCCGAGGGCAACAATTACCATGGACAATGTGGGCTCGCATCAACCAAGCGGACAATCACGGGGCCCCGCCTCATCCGCATCCCGCCCGTGTTGAGTCTGTGGCACTCTCGAATGACCTGGTGGGCCCAGACGACGCTTGGCTTCTATGTTTGGGGCGAGAACTATCAATCATGGCTGCGGCAGCTGGGAATGGGCGACGGATTTGTCAGCAAGCCACTCATGTTGTCGATTTGTCAGGAAGGTGACGAGGTGATTGACCTTCACATGTCGTACCACGCATTGTTTATCAAAAAAAAGTACCACCCTTGCTGGCTGTGCTACGGGACCAACTACCTGGGCCAGTTTGGCTTAGGCCACGCAGAGTGGGTCACTAAACTCACTCCTATTCCCGGAAGTGAGAGAATCAATCGCTGGATTACTGGATGCGGTCGATCATTCGCGATTACCAACAACAGTATTCTAGCCTGTGGTTCGATTTATGGTGGCCAATGTGGTGTGGGGCGGGTCAGCAATGCCAAGAAGGGGATCATTCCGCTCACCCCCGTCATTTTACCCCCTGAATTCCTCGCCAAGGTCGACCGGGTTGAGTGCGGATCTTATATTTCCTATTTTCTTGCGGGGACCCGCTGCTTCGTCTGTGGCTGGAACATACGCGGGCAACTTCGCGAATGGACGGCTTCAAGGTTTATCCGCACCCCCATTGAGCTGCCCATCGCTGTTGATGACATCGCTTTCGCCCCCATGTTTATTCCCAATGCCGTTACTGCCATCCGATGCGGAAACACATTACTTTATTGGAACATTGTTATCCGGCGCCGGCGCCGCGGTGAAGATGACTCTGCTACGACGCCGCCCACACGAATTGAGATACCCGCGGATGCTGTGAAGGTCATCATTGATGCTGACAGAGGCGTGTTTATCCTGAAGGCGGACGGGTCGTGGGTCGGAAGGGGCTCGTACGAGGGTTGGATTTTTGAGCCTGATGACAAATCCACGGGCGAATACGACCACCACCAGCCCATCGTTGAGTGGACCGGGCTGACGGAGAAGTTTGCTGACCGGTTGACCCACACAGCGCCGGGTCGGGAGGTCATGCGTCTCCCTAAGATCAGCTGACCCGGTCCACTCAGTCCAGTCCCGGCAAAACAACGTAAAGTGATAAATGTGGTAATATTTTGTGCTGGATGATCACTGTTATAACCATCCCACCATCCCCCACCCCACATCCATAATCCGCACTATTTACACTATGCCTGGGGCTTGTCCGACTTCCTCGCGTCCCGCACGGCCGCTCTGTTCCCATGCGTCCCCTTTGTCTTCCGTAGCGGCATCACGGCAGCACCCGCCCGCACGACCTCCGCCGGCCTCACCAACCGCTGGAAGTTAGCCACGCTGTTCCACTCCTTGCCTAGTGGCTTGGACATGACTGCATCGTGCTCCTCCGCGCTCTTTGTGGGGTGGAGGGCCGCCGCCTCATACTTGGCGAACGAGCTCGCCTCTGTGGCGTCCTTGCCGTATTTCACGCGGCCCTTGACCTGCCCACCACGTCCGCGGGTAGCCTTGGACTTCTTCTGAATCGCGCCGCGGCCGCGACGGTTTTTACGCTTAGATGCGCCAGCACCGGCCCAAACGCCACGGCCCCGTTCTTGGCGCGCCAGCTCGGCCTCAGCCTCTTGTTCATCCTCATCGTCGAAGCCGTGGCCCACCTCGGCCCTGGCTGTGACGGTGGTCGCCTCGCCTTGTCCGCCCTGATCCTCGAATGTAAAGTTGATATCGACTTCAGACTCGGCGTCAGAGTCGGAATCGGATGAGGAGTCGGGGTCAGACTCGGAGGAGTCAGACTCACTCCCAGAGTCGTTCTTTTCCCCGGGGGTGAGGGTCGACCATTTCCCAGGCACCGCCGCGTCGCCCGCCGCCTCGTCAAAGGCGTCCTCACCTGCCTGGCCTCTGTAGTGCTCAGCCATGAACCTCAAGTGTCCCCCGACTGCCCCTGCGTCACCCTCGTCGTTTTCGCTGTCATCGCTCGAATCTCCGTCTCCGAGGTCGACTCTGTGTAGCGCCTCGCCCCCCGCACCGTCCATGGCGGCGGCTGCGATGTCTCCTTCCCTGAGGGCGTCATCCTCCATCTGTCTCCGTTGGGCCCGTCGGATGATCTCGTCGCCTTCATCTTCGTCCTTCCCGCGCTTCTTGTGGCGGTTGTGGATCTTCCTGAAGGAGCGGGACTTGATCTTCCGCCACCGACGGTACTTCTCCTCCTGGTACATCTGCTGTGCGCGACGCTTGGCCTTTGCCGCCCAGTCCTCATCGTCGGCGACCGGCCCCGCGTCCTCGGTGCTAGCGGAACGGCCGATCAGCTTGGTCTCGAGCTCGTCCGAGGCAACAAACTTGGCAGAGAGCGCGGCAGCCGACAGATTGACCTTCTGGCCGCCCTTTTGCTGATCATGGAAAACAATCGTGCGCTTGTGGCGGTTTCCCTTAACGATGCCGTCCCAATCATCGGCTTCACCCTCAGCACGCTTCTTGGCAAGCTTGCGGTCGGCCTTCTGTTGGATAACGGCGGGGGCCGGGCGGGAAATGCGTTTCAACTTCTTCTCTCTCTCAATAACCTGCTTCACATCCGGAGTTTGGGCTGTGTAATAGATATTGCCGGTAGTACTTACTTTCTGTGCCCAGAACGGACTCAAGAAGGTCCGTCGCGCTGAAATCGGTCATCCACCCTTAACCCATCGTTCGAATTATAACTTTCATGGTCAACGAAACAGACGACGGAAATTGAACTGCAGCATACACCCCATCCACTAACAGTTTATTTGTACAGGTCAATTATATCTGCCAATTTGAAGCATCGAACAGAGGAATCGGCTGAATGTGCCGCCATCCCTTCACCGGTGCGAGATACAACGACTAATAACATCATGACGCGCTGTTTGTGGCTGACGCATTGGACTGAAAGGGAGGCGTCTCCGGCTGCAAGAAAAAGTTTGCGAAAACATGTAAAATACGAAGAGAATGAGGGTTCCAACCCGGGCGATCTGACGATGTATAGCGTGACATTCAGATAATCTCCGATCAGACCCAGCCCGGCTGTGGCTGAGGGTTGCAGAACACAGCATTTGGAAAGACTGAAAAGAGACGGCTGCTGCTACAATGCCATTTGGTGGTACAAGGCCATACGCCGAGCATTTTACGGCTTTCTGTACTTTCTTCTTTCAGAGGCAAAAACGCTTGCATGACGCTACAGAGCTGCGAGGTGCTGCTGGGGGCAGCATACGCGCTCATTGAACGCATAGATCAGATAACGAACGAATCTGTAGCGCATGAGGTTGAGAAGGACCCCGCTCTGACGCGAACCATCAGATCGCTTGAAACAAAGTACCCAGACCTCCCTCCGGGCCTTGAGAGCCTCCCAGGCTACAAGATCATCGAGACACATGCCGAGGAGCTCGAATCAACGTATGCTCCGCTCTATTCCATGCTGAATGACGTCGCTTCCTTCCTCCACACCGCATATCAGACACTGTACGCGCTCCCAAGCCAGGTGGAGGCACTTACCACGAGCAGGACGCCTGTTCTCATACGTCCGTACCTTGATCTCATTGTCCAGTTCGGCACTCTTGCCGCTCTCCCAGCACTGCTTCCCCAAATTCGGCCGCGGCTTGCCATTTACCTGAAACTGGTCAGTGACAAGCCCGACTACGAGCCGGACACTCTTGAAGACGTCATTGTGGACCTGGCGCGCGCACCCTTCACCAATGGAGAGGTCGGCAAGCTCCGGTCGCTCAGCACCCGCCTACAAACCACCATGGCCGACATCGCCGCCATCAGCCCCGCACTGGATGCACTCACGGACCCCGCCACGGCCGGACCCGTGCTTGAGACCCTCGATGCCCGCTTCCTCAGCCACCTGTTGATCATTCCCGCACTCACACCAACGATTCTTTCCGTGGGACAGTCATGTGAAGCACCCGCAGCATTGCTAGCCATATGGCCCACATGGTCCCTCACACCGAGCGGTAGATACTCCGTTATGCTTGACGACGTCTTCGCTGCGACGCTCGGTAAGGGTAACCGTAAGGTGTTGAAGGCGATTCGGGCCAAAGCGAATGGAAACAAGCCGCAGCAGGAGCTAAGACGTTTCATCAAGGGGTTTGTCACCGTGTTGGACACCGCACTCCCTGGAATCGACTCCCCTGCGGTCCTGGAGTCAGTCAGATCTATCCTCGTCACGTCAATCAACCAAGTGACCACAGGAATGCTGACCATCGACCGAAAGAAGATCCCTGTCGCCCACCAGGCCAAGGCGCTCGCCCTCGTGTGTCGCGCCGCCCGTATGGTCGCTTCTGTCGACGCTAGGCTCGTGTCAGCCCCCTCATCCGTAGCATCGACCGCTACTGCCCTGGAAGAGGAGATCGAGACCATGAATCAGCTGCCCAGTGACATCCAGGAGGCTGTGACCGCTGTTCAGGCTGCAGTGCATGCTGGAGAGAGCGGTGTGGCAGCCTGGGGTGTCATCGAGGTCCAGGTAGCGCAACTTCGAGGGATACGACGCGGTGCCACCTTTGAATCCATCATGGCGCGCGGCGGGGCCCTCGTAGCGGCTGGTGCGCGTGATATCGGCCATGTGGCGCCGTGTTCCCCACTCCACGGCTCATTCCCGCTTCGTATCCGGCACGCCCTCCCTCATTGCCGGACCTCGGCCACATTGACTCATGCAGACGTGCGGGAGGACATTATCGACCACGTTAGAGTCGATCCTGGCGCTGGGCTCGCTCTCTTGCATATCCTGACCGAGATCCCCGCATGTTGCGCCACTGAGGCCGGATACCGCGATCTCGGTGAAGCAGCAGAGAGCCTGGCCTCCGACATCGTCCAGGCCGCCGGTGACATACTCATTGACCGCCTCCTATCCCATGCTGCTCACGTTGTCCTCGCTACCGTCGCCCGCCAACCCATCCAGGCCGGCACGACTCTCCCCCCCAAGGTAGAGGCTGCGATGGCTCAACACATGGCCGCAGCGGACCACGCGGCGTCCTCTCTCGTCGCCGTCGTCAAGGACGCCCCCCCTCCTGTCACTGTTTATTCCTCCCTCGTTGACCCCGCAAGACTTCTCGCTGGGCGCGTGTTTGAACACTCGGGAACATTCCTCAAGACCCTTCTCACGGGCACGTTCCCCCGTCCGTCCGTCCTTCTTATGCTCATCGGTGCCTACACCGCAGCATGCACCGGTCTGGCACCGCATCTCCCCATTTCCATTGAAGGACTTCGTGGGGCAATGGTGACCCCATCCAAGGCCGGTGCCGTGGTCTCCGCGCTCCTCCGGGCGGTCGACCCATTCCTCGCTATTCACATTAGAGGTGGGCAGCCATCAGCCGTGTACAACGCCAAGCTTGAGATGTTTTCCCCAGCACCTGACCAATGGGCTGCCCGTCAACAACAACTGATGGGTAAACCCACTCCTCTCCAGGAAGTGATCGACCAAATGTCCTCCGCAAAGGTCCCCGACGCCGCCTTCCGAGCTGCACTCAACGCTCAACTCTCTGCCTGCCCAATCGACCAGCTCACAGCACCAACAGAGCTGGCGGGGCTCCACTCAGTCATCGGCACCGAAGGCGTCGGGGTGGCTGCCGGTGAGCTCCTTCGCATGGCTTTCGTCGAACTCCCGCGACTTCTCTCATTTATAGCCAAACATGAATCAACACTGCGGACAGTTAGAGCGGACTGGGTGGCGGGGGCAGCGTGCCCCGCCCTCGACGCCCTTATTGAGGCGCCGGCCCTCTGCCAGGGCCTCATTCTCGCGGGTGGCGCGTTCATTCTTCGGGATAGACTTTTACATTCGGCGGGGTTGACCTCAGTTACTCCGGCATCAATGGAAGACGCCACCGATAAGTGTCGCGCCGCCGTGTCCAACGCCCACCATCATCTATGGTCCCTACTTCCCACGGCCCTCGCTGCTGTGACCATCAGTGCCCCAGCACAGCAATACATACCCGCATTGGGCGGGTTCAGGGCCAATGCCCACCTCGCGCCCATCGCAGCCGTGGCGCTAACCCGCTACTTTGATATGGTGCGGCAGGACGGCGGCAGCGATGCCCCCACGGTATCTGAACTCATCGTTCTCATGGAACGGGCGTCGCTCGGTCCTGCTGATCCTAAAGGCAAGGATGTGGATCGCCCACACAGGCTGTTGGTGCTGCTGGAAGGCGCCACGGAGTATGCTCGGGCGTTGGGGGTCCCTGCGCGTTATGGCATCGTTGACCCGGTGGCTGTGGAGCTGGCCAAGTGTGAGTTGGCGACCGTGTAAATAATATAATCATGAGAGTTCTTTGGCCATCCGCAGGACGCCCCGCTTGAGGCCGATCCATTGAATCCATAACGTGTTTATATTTTATAAACTGGTCGAACGAAAGGTCGACCTTGTCAGGGCTCACAAATCAATGCATTCCGGTGCGATAGAAATAATCGGTCAACCACTCAACCTGTAACGCCATTGCCTGGCTCAGAATGCTCTCGTCGACCTCGGCGTCGGAGAACACTTCATCGAGTAATTTGATGACCCTGGCGAAAACGCGATCCTTCAGTGGTACCGCCGAGTCCAACAGACCAACAGCAAACACATGCTGGCCATAAATACCTGGTCGGCGTACAGTTTTCCTCCCGCTGGCTCTGGGTTGTTTCAGATGTCAGATTTTTTGGTATCCTAATTTTGAACTCTACAGAATGAGTTTTGTTTGACTTTGTGAGCGTGGGTGCTGCTTGCAGTCTTCTTAGTCCTGCTGCGTGCTCAGATATGCCACTCACTCCCTTTATCTTCCCGGCCTTCATTATTAACTTTTTATGGCTTGTGTCGAGATTGGGAATAGACATGGTGTTCTAAATGGAGATTGGGAAACATACCGCATTGCACAGTACCGGTGGAGCGTCGACCACGATTAACGCCGGATGCTACTAATGTGACCATGCTTGGTCAAGATACGGTAGGGTGGCGTGTCTTGGCGTTACCGTTTCACCTTTTGATTCACCCCAGATGATCAATGGCAATAATGTCAGCTTCGTGCTTGCATGTTGGAAAAAGAACCCGATACATGCTGAAGAAGAGGGTCGACTGCTTTGCTCGACAAACAACAATGAACATTATTGTACGGGTTGACCAAGCCATTCATAATTTGAAACTTACGAACAACTTTGTTGAACCTCGCAAACCCACGCAGGTCACCGGGTTCTGCCAAAGAATCAATGTCGTCGTGTTTACCTTACCCGCATCACCCCAACCCCAGAAGCAGGTCATGTACCGTCCCCCGCACACCTGCAACAGCTGACCCAGCACTGCAGTGGCAGCCAATGTCTTCACCCCAAAGCAACAATAAATAGACCCTATAAACAGCAATCTTGACCCCTTTGGTTCCTTCTGCAGCACGACACGCCGCATCCTCAAGCCCGTACAGTGCAGCACACACGATGGCCATCACCTCGACGTCGTCAACATGGCCAAGATAGCCCGAGGTTAACGCCGTCATCGCATCCCGGATAGAATCGACTGTGGAAGTTGAGTCTACCGGTCTGAGGTGTACTCCGGAAGCGCCCGAGTCGTCGGCGATCATCATGTTCATCATTGCTCCACCATCCGAGCCCGGGCCTTTGGGCGTTGTGAGAATGAACGGCCCGGCGGGGACGGAGCTCTTTGACGGCGGAAGCACGCGGGGTAGATCTTGAAGCTGCGTCGGAACCACCTTCTTAACCAATCTATAAACAAGTTGATATAAATACAGTAACGCGGGAATTGTTTCGGTGACGAAGGCAGGTGGAACCGTCGTGGTCGAGGGGGTCGACCGAGCGTGTAGGCCGACCCTCACGGCAAGGTTGAGGGCGCCCTCGACCAGCAGAAGAGGGTACATTCGGTCGGGTTTGACAGATTTGATGAGAGCGTCACAAGTTAGGAGGGCGACACCCACCCCACCCACCCCAACACCCGCACCAGTGATGGATAGAAAGGCGTGGCGTAAATTATGTCTAATTAGAGGGACCACACGATCTAGGACCTGCATCAGAGCTTCCACAGTAACTCCGGCGTCTTCCATGTCCCACCGAGGAGGTGTCCAAGGCTTGCACCCGTTACGGTCGGTCACAGTAAGTCGGGATGACTTCATCTGCTCCCGCATATGCTCTGCGAATGTTTTCATGGCGTCCGAGTGGAGTTGGCGGTCAAGCGTGGGGTCGGAAGACCAAGGTGTATCTGGGATAAGGCTCTGGTGGCCGAGTTGGGCCTGATCAACGTTCGTGGCACGGGGCGATGCGGTAGTCTCAATGGTATCAATACTTCCACACGATTCTATTGAACGGAACACAGTAGATTCTGATTCGACTGCCGACTTGACTCCGAGACCAACAGATGCGATCAGATCCTGCAGCTGCATCCCATCGAACGCTGTTTCCACTGTGGGTAGGTCTGGCTGCCTCATCATTCTGAACCCCCTCACCACAAAGGGGTGTTTCTCAAGCTCTGTAGCAGAGATGCGATAAACAGGTTCGATGGTTATAATTTTCCGGAGTAAATCTACTAATTCCGGACTAGCGCCTGCCTGTTGTGCCTTGACTGGTATGGTGTCCGCCTGAGCGTGGATAACGTTATGAATATCGAGTATGCCTGCTGGGGAGTAGAATGCGGGGACCCCACTGACCATCTCGTATAGCAAGACACCCATGGACCAAAGGTCGGCCCTGTAGTCGTACAGCCGTCCGCTCTGGACTACTTCGGGGGCCATGTAAAGAGGTGATCCGCACAGGGTGGCCGCCCCATCGTCAACAAGGACCTTACGGACGAACCCGAAGTCCGCGACCTTGAGGGTTGCCGTGTCGGGGTCGGTGGTTGATAAAAGGAGGTTGGCGGGCTTGAGGTCGCGGTGAATGAAGTGACGCGACCAAAGAAGCTGCATGCCGACAACCATCTGGGCGAAGAGGCGGCAGGCGGTGTCTTCAGAGAGCTTCTTGTGCTTTCGGATGCACTTGAGGAGGTCACCGCCCTGGCACAGCTCGAACACAAGGAACATGAAGTTGTTGGCCGTGTCCTCGCGGACGTCGACAATTTGCACAATGTTGGGGTTGCCCTTGAGCTCGTTGAGAATCTTGAGTTCTCGGTCAAGGTTTACGAGCTCCTTCTCGTGGAGACCTTCGAGATTGATTACCTTGATGGCCCGAAGAATGCCTGTGGACTTCTCACGGGCCCGGACAACCTCGCTGTAGCTTCCCCGGCCAATCTCGTCTAAGATATCAAACTCGGAGCTTAGTGACCACATATGTGAGCTCCTTAAGGTTCTAGTTCAGCTGTATTGAGCACTTCTACTCAGATCAAGTTCTGTTTACAGTGAGGGTGCACACATTGCCCGACCTCATCACATGTGAAGTGCGCACGAAGCAATAGTACGTGTAAAGCAGTATGGGGACTGACGAGGAAATTATTTAACAGTGCAAACACTCACATCATTTTCTATTCCGAGTTATGCTAAAGCAACCTGACCCTTCTTGTGCTATATTTATAATCGGCATGGGGTTCATCCCCTTGCCATCGCTCGCTTCCCGCCTCAATACATGGACAGGAAGGCGACGTCCACAGGGGGAAGGCACGCCACACGCTTCACGCGCGTCCGGCTGTACTTTGTGAAGGCGGCGCCAGATTGTCGGGCAGACGTCTCGACCCAGCTGGCGTGCATGGCGAGGACGCACTCCTTGAGGTCGGCAGCGCTGTATCTGGTGTAGTGCTGGAGCGTCGCGTCCCAGAACGTGTTCTGTGTCGCCAGTCTAGAGAGGGCCACGGCCGAGGCAGCGATCAGGGAGGGCTTGAAGTTGAGGAAGTTGACGTCGCGCTGGACCATCTCGGTAAGGTAGCCAGAGAGGAGCGCAGTCTCGATCGACGAGGAAGCAACGTGGCAGAAGCGCTTAAGGAAGGTGCGCGCGGTGGCTACGGTGAGGTTGAAGTCCAGGGCATTGAGGATGGTGCGTTCCATGGCCCTGAACTCGTCGCAGGAGTAGGTATCGTCGGTGATGTATGCGAAATCGTCAACGGGGGGAGGGACGCACTCCTCATACTTGGCGGCAACCCACAGGCAGCAGACACTGACGAGCTGGAGCTTCTCGCGGGCGCATTGCTCAATGCTGAGGAAGCGGTGCATGAGATCAATACCAAGGAAGTACGTCTCAGTCTGAAGCTTGTACTCGATGGTAACCTCAAGCAGCCAGTCGACGACGAGCGTGACCATCGTGGGCGTGATAGCCTGCTGGAAGCTGTTCGTGTAGTTGGCGGGCGGGACTTGCTTGAACTCAAGAACAAAGAGATACTCCATAATGCGCTCAATGTACTCAGAGCACAGGCGGATGTCCGAGTTGGGCTTGTCCACCCGGCGGATCATTGAGTCAAAGCGCGTCTCGGCGATGCGCTCATTGTCAAAGCCCTTCTGGGAAAACATCTGGTTGAGCTCCTGAGAAGTTTGGGTTTGAATGGGCTGGTGGGCCCCGAATCCAGGGGGAACGTCAAGTGTGATGGTTTGGGGTTGGATGTGCTGCGTGGGGACGCCAGCCTTGCTCACATTGGGGGCCTGCTCCTTCCCTTTGGCGTCTTTCAGATTCATTTGGTTGTAATCGGCAGGCTTCTCCTAGATAAGCACAGGGGGGCTTTGTATGGCTACAAACTTGCGCAAAATGACGAGGAATCGATGCAAAAGACATGGTAGCTGCAGTTTTGACGCGTAGAAATTTCTCGAAAATTTCGTTCGAATTATTACTGGCGCACACACTGCGCGCGCAGCAACTTCCCCAACAATATCTTGAACAAAATGACTCCGATTGGTCTCTAATCCATGCTTTATGGGAGGGCATATTCCGGAAATCCGGAAATTGAGACGCACTGATTCCAGCAATTTTCGCCTGTGGGGTAATGAAGCACCAGGGAAACCGCAGACACAAAGCTGGACATCGAGCACGCCGGTAGCGTCATTCGCCAGGCTTACCGCTGATAAAGCAGACGCACAAGTCAAAAGTCACGCGTCTGGCTCGATTTAGAACAAACGTCGTCCCGATCCCAGCGGCCTCAGACTGTGGTTGATCATTGAGGACAGTGCAAAGACGGCGCTAGAAGGTACAGTACCAGGCGCTGGATGGCCGCGAGGACAGGGTGAAGGGGCGGTCATTGATTGGCGTTCGAAGAAGAGTACAACACACTCAGCTTGACACCCAGCGATCAGATAAGACAACCAATATTGTCAATCACACCTATTACGTCATCTCCGGCTTCCTGAGAATTACAATGAGGAGCGTGAAGAACATGAGGCCAACAACCATGAAGGACAGAGCGAATACAGAGTTGCTGGGAGAACTATCATCATCACCGGGTGCAGTATCATCACAGAGAGCTGCAAGCACGAGCGACAAGATGACAACCACGGTCGATCGCCAGATAATCATGTGTTTTCGATCGTTATAAAATATATATAAAAATGGGATCTTGGCAAAGATGAGCGTTTACGTGGATTCCATCCAGAAGTTCAACAAGCAGTCATGTGCAATTGCCGATTCCAATATCTCCAAAGTCTGTGACACTCTGAAGTATCGCTTACCTAGACTAGATTCACCTATACTGTGAAAGCTGGCTCGGATACCATCATTCTGAAGACTACTGACGACACCAAGTGCGTGAAGTTTGTCGCCAAGCAATCCGTCATGCTGGAGCCCCTGTTTATGTCTCTGCTGATGCGCTTTGGCACCGCTTAGATCACCACGACTAGTTGAACTCAGACATTCGTATTTCATGGTAAATTACCCATCACAACGACAGTAAGTAGCGCCACACGTCCCCATGTTTTGATACACACCAATTGTATCACCCAACAATCGGCGGGTCATCGACCTATTTCCTGCGAGCTCGTCTGCGAACTCACTGAGCACATGACATGAACACTGAACAATATCCATACACTGTAGAGTTCCCGGACGATATGGGGAACGCAGATGTGGAGTACCGCGCCCCGCCGCTCCGCCCCGACCCTCAGCCCCGGAGATCCAACGCTTATGGGGGTCAGAGAATGACGGCTTCTGTCGCAGACACTCAGGTGATTAAGGCCGCTCGACGTCGCCTCAGGCACGTATTGCGGCGGGTCTATCTGTTGGACACACGCGTGCAGACTGGCGCTACAGCCCTGGTGGGTACTGGTATTGGAGCCGCCTTTGGCTCAGTCATAGCGCTCCCGTTCACCGGGGCCGCGGTCGGTGGCGTTGTTGGGCTCGGCGTTGGGCGCGCCATCAATCACGCGCCGTTCAAACAGGGCGCCAACGCGTTCTTCCAACATTCGCCGGTGGCCATCACGATGAACGAGGCCGAGCTGGAGGCGTTCGTTCGCGACCACCAGGGAATCGTCAGACGCTGCTTCGGCTCCATGTTTTGGCTCACGCTGCTCCCTGTGAGCCACAGCACCATCACGTCGAGCACCCGGCGGATCACGGCTCCGGCGTCAAAGAACCCGACACCGTGGATCAATCACAGCGCTGAGGTGTTCGGTAGAAACCAAGCTGAACCAACGGGGCCGATGCCGGTCCCCACAGGCCGGCCACCCGACGCCTGCCCGTTTGCGACATCAACACAACTCTGTCATCGAACTGAATCGACCCCCAAGGTCATGGGCGCTCGTGCGATGCCAGCACTCTCACCTGGGCTAGACGCGCTGTTTTTGATGCCACCTGCCGTGCAACAGGACGACTCACTGGACGATTTTCTCTGTCCGCACTTTTAACTGGCCGACAGATAAGTGTAAATTTTATAGTGTGACCTGACAATTACGTAGCGGAGCTGTGAATGTAGGCAGTATAAGGTGATTATTGCGGGGACAATCAAGATATGCTGTGACCCAAATTGACTGACTTGTATCGTATTTCAAAAAGTAATGCCCAAGACTACTAAACCGCGGGTAGAGAAGCCAAAAGACGAGAAACCTGTAGAGAAAGCCGAAATAAGTGGGGAGGAACTCGTGAAGTCGCTTGAAAAGCAACTGAGCATCTTACGTACGTATGTCAGTGGACTATCAGACGAGCAGAAGGAGAATGAAGTTCATAAGGTGCTCTTCACCGAGATCAGTGCTATGTTGGACAGCAAATGGTCTGATGAAGCACGCAATTTCCTTTCAAACTTCAAGACGTGGTTCAAGTCAGCGTCAAAGAGTTTGAAGGGTGCAAACGCGGCCAAATCCGTGACCGAGGAAATGCACAAGCACCTGCAAGCTATTTCAGCCCGTTTCCAAGAGCTGGATACCGAAAGTGCCAAACTCAAAGAAATGTTGGATCAAGGTGCCAATGAACACGCTGAGACCCTGAAGAATTGGGGCCAGGCGACGCTCGACAGCCGCCCCGCACTCACAGCGCTTGGTGATATCGAGACCATCATTCGCAGGGCCGCTGTTCCCGTCGTTGAGGCCATGTTGGGGCGTCGCGGCAGGATGGGCGGGAGCAGCTTGCCGTGGGGTTGGATCGTGGGGATGGGCGCCGCTGCGGTGATCCTCGCGGGAGTTTACTTCAGCGGGAGGTTTATGTAGAGGGCGGGTTGAGCTCCGAGCATTCTCGGGTCGGATAAATAATGAGATATGACTTTAAAAAAAGTATGTGAGAACGAATGCTGTAGGCGGTTGTAGAATTCACTGGCCCATCTTTTCAATGCGTAGTCAGAATTTAATCTCCACTTTAATCCTTAATTCAGACTCTTTCTTTCGGTTGTGAAGAGTAATGGTCGTTGATCGTAGCAAGCTTCCCGCTAAGGCTGCCGCTAAGTGCGGCGGTCGCCGCAGAGGTGCCGCTAAGGCGCACACTGCCCACGTCGACAACTCGGCTGTGAAGTCTGCTGCCAAGAAGGCTCAGTGCCAGCCCCTCCCCGGTTTCGACGAGGTTCAGCTCTTCCTCGATGATGAGCACAACGGTGACGTTCTCCGCATCACCAAGCCCGAGCTGTCCGGCAACATCAAGGTATGTTTTTGATTCAAACCACTAGTCTTACCCAGAGCAACTGCTTCGTTGTCCCCGGCGCCAAGGCCGAGCAGCGCCCCGTCAGCGAGTTCTGGAAGGACCTCATTGGCAACCGCGTGACCCCCGAGCAGCTCCAGCAGCTCGCTGAGCTTCAGGCTAAGGCCCAGGAGCAGCAGTAAATCCTGTAACCCCCCAATAAACAACACCGGAGGTCAGCGTGTGAGTATCCGACCATAGCCCGCATTGTCAGTTGTTCTAGGCAATTCCGTCATTCGATTTAATTTTGTTGCAAGACGAAAGGATGCCAGCAACCATCAAGGAAGTCGCCATATTTGATAGAACCGGCAAAGCGATATACCAAAGAGCGTATCAGCTCGTTTCGTCCTCGTCAAGGAAGCATATCCCTGATCCTCACCGAGAAATGGCTGATCACACCCTCCAGCTGCTGTCTGGGATGTTCTTCTCTCTCAGATACTTCGTTTCCAAGATTTCCCCCAAGGAGTAAGTCAAAACTGCTGAGATGCACACCTTATACAGCAAGGACGACTCTGTCTCATGCCTTTGCACTTCAAACAGCATGTACCATACCTTTGAGTCTGCCACCAACACGCGCTTCATCATTGTGACTGCCCCGGGCATCGAGCCGATGACGACGCAGCTCCACCAACTGTATGATATCTTTGTCCAGTGTTTTGCGCTTAACCCAATGCAGGAGCGGAATGATGCCGTCAAGTGCGTCATGCTCGACAAAATGGTCGACCAGTTTGTGGCCAAAATCGCCTCTTGAGCGTGGTGATCGCGTACACCACTTGATCTCTAAACCGATTCTGATCCGTTTCGATTACGATTTGTTTCTGCTTGCTCTGCACAGAAGTATGATCGATTGGACCGTTCCTCTCAAGCCCGTGTTCTTTGTATGTGATATTCAGGAGCGTTTCCGCTCAGCGATTCACAACTTTGACGTTTGTTTCCCCCCAGCATCCCCAATGACCTAGATGGTTGTCGATGGCACCGTTATGATGCTGAAGATCGCCAAGGAGCTCAACTCGCCAGTGATTGTGACTGAGCAGTACGTCAAGGCCCTCGGCCCCACCGTCTCTGAGATTAAGGAGGTCCTGGACACCTTCCCTCCTCACCTGGTGATGGGTCCGTTCGAAAAGAAGCAGTTCAGCATGATCATTCCGCCCGTCCGCCAGGCCCTCGCTCGCCTCACACACCCCGACGAACAGGTGAACGTGGCCGTCATGCTCGGCGTTGAGGCGCACGTCTGCGTCCAACAGACCGTCCAGGCCCTTCTCTATGAGGAGCTCATCGACGTCATCGTCCCCCGTGACTGCGTCTCATCCCGCAACCAGGAGGATAAGGATGCCGCGATCGAGACCATCAAGCAGCTTACGACCGTGAGCAAGAAGAGCAAGGCCTGCATTATGTCGGCTGAGAGCATCGCCTTCAACTGCCTCAGAACCGCTGAGCATGAGAAGTTCAAAGCTGTGTCCGCCCTTGTCAAACCCGACCGGAAGCGGGACTAAGATCATGGCGGGTGGTAAATTTAAAAATGTATTGATTTATAGTTCGAGGAGAAAAATGGACATTTCTGAGGAAGCGCCCGTTGAAGTGGATCCTGCGCATCTGATATCTAATTGGGATAACCTACAGTTCTTCCTGAAACGGCATATTACCGGCGACGATCGTGGTATGGGGTTGAAAACCTTTACCGATGTCCAAGTGAAGGCAATCCCGCCTATCATTGCTGGTAAGAACTGCCTAATCAGGGCAGAGACCGGCTCAGGCAAGACCATGACCTATCTCATCCCGATTGTGAACTGGATGGCCCATCAGGAGGATCTTTCCCGCGAGATGGGAACTTTGGCCATCGTCATCGCACCTACGCAAGAGTTGGTCACACAGATTGCCGATGTAGCGTCTCTACTGTCAAAGCCCTTCCCCCAAGTGGTGGTCTCGACTCTTGTCGGCGGCGCCTCCCGCAAGTCTGAGAAGGCTCGCCTGCGTAAGGGTGTGGGCATCGTTGTCGCCACCCCCGGCCGTCTTCTCGACCATCTCCGGCAGACCACCGCGTTCGTCGACAACGTCAAGGGCCTCCGCTACCTCGTCTTTGACGAGTCTGATCGCCTCCTGGACATGGGTTTCCAAAAAGACATGGTCAACATCCTGGCCACACTTGATCAGGCCGCTGTACACACCCCCGGGGCACCTACCCGTCAGAACCTGCTCCTCTCGGCTACCGTTGGCCCCGAGCTCAAGGCGTTCTCTGACCCGTTGATGAAGGGCGGCGAGCGCGTGTTCATGGACGACTGCGGCGATGAGGAGGCGTTCAAGCTGCCCCCGACGCTGTCGCAAGAGTACGTCTACGTCCCGCCGCGGAAGAAGATCTCGACGCTGCTGGCCCTTCTGGCACCCCGCGAGACGAAGAAAACTCTCGTGTTTGTCGCCACGATCGACACTGTGCGGCTGCTGGAGGCGCTACTCGCCGAGCTCACATCAAACAAGACGTTTATGTCGGACCCCGCAGCAATCTTCACGCTGCACGGCAACATGGACTCTGCGGAGCGCGCGGACACCATCAGACGCTTCAGAGACGCGAAGAAGGGCGTCTTGGTGGCCACCGATGTCGCTGCGCGCGGTATCGACATCCCTGTGCTTGATCTCGTCGTCCAGGTTGATCCGCCGGCAGATGTCAGATCGTACGTCCACAGAGTTGGCCGTACCGCGCGAATTGGGAACGATGGACGCGCTGTGTTGTTCGTATTGCCGAACATTGAGGATGGCTTCGTTCGTTTCCTTGAGGAATCGAACATTAACATCACCAAGCGCTCGCTAGAGAAGTTTCTCATTGAGGCTTTCGGAAGGAAAGCGTCTCGCGACGGATGGATCGCTGTGCAGGACGGAATCGAACGCACGGTGCGCGAGAGCGAGCCTCTGAGCTCTATGGCTCGGAATGCGTACCTCAGCTGGACGAGAGCATACGTTGTCAGAGCCGGAAAAATGAGAGAGATTTTCAACCTCGGGAAGCTCGACAAGGAGAAGAAGGCCGAGCTGCTAGGCCAGGCGTGTCACTCGTTCGGCCTCAGCGAGACCCCCAAGGCCATCGCCGCTCGCATGCGGGACGAACACATGGCTGCAGTGCGTGCCAAGCGCCGCGAACAGGACGCTGAGGAGCTCCAACGCAAGAGGAAGAACAAGCTCGGCACGCGCGTTGACAGGGTTCATAATCGCGATAACCGGTCCGTCGGTAATGGCGGTGAGCGGCGGAACGTGTTTGGTAAGGTTAAGGTGAAACGCGGCGGGCGGGGCGGGCGTGGTGGGAGAGGCCCCAAGAGGCTGTAGGGCGCAGAAATCGGATAAATATGGCGGATTTAGAGGATGTGGGGTGGTGTCAGTTGTGAGCACACGTGTGTGAACTACCACGGCAAGTGCTGAGGTGAAATGCCTGCTGGTCATCATGATCATCAAGAATTGAACTATGTTTGAAATACCCCCGATAAAAATGTACACACTCTCACCATGATACACTGCACGTCCAATGCGCGAGATTTGTGCAGGGTCTAAAAATACGGAATTATCAGTCGAGCACTCAAACGAATTCACCCGATGTTTTTCAAGAAAGTACTTCCTAAAAAGGCGCTCAAGGAGTATGAGGAGATGTATGGTATCCGCTAGACCCATTTACCCAGGTCTTTCTTCACCCGCAAAGAAATTCTTCGGTTTGTTCCGAAAAGAGCTCCTTCTAACCCAGGATATACAAGCGCTGGAGCAAATACCACGCCAAGCGCTCAGCGACTAATGAGACCATCAACTACATTACCCCTGAGGACGTGCAGTCCATCCCCGAGCTCACGCTGAACCCCTTTGTCCTCCGTTTCTGTGAGATTTTCAGCGAGGACGGCTCTGGCAACCTCCGTTTCGACGAGTTCCTCAACTTCCTCAGCTCGATGAGCGAGGCCGCGCCCCGCGAGGTGAAGGCCCAGACGGCGTTCAGGCTGTACGACTTCGACAACGACGGGTTCATCTCCCCTGACGACGTAAAGAAGGCCGTCAACCTCCTCACGGATAACCAGCTCACAGACGACGATCTTGAGATTGTGGCGTCGCGTGTGATGGGCGAAGTTGATCTGGACGGAGATAGGCTACTCAGCTTTGAGGAGCTCAACAGAATCCTCGAACAGATTCCTGACTTCAAGTACCTGTTCAACATCTCCCTGGTGTAGGGGAGAGACGTGGCGGTGTAAATTTCTCTGTACATTTGTTTGACACGGCACTGGGGTGGCTTCAATTGTTTTAGTCGATTTATGAAATCGAACAGAAGATGACAAACAATAGGGCCATATCGGTCTTTGACGGAAGATAGTGCGCGGGAAGTGCGGCAATCGCTGTCTTGAACAACAATATAAACCGTCTTTACGCATGATTCTCGAGCCCTCACTCCCACGGGTTGTGAAACACCAGTTTAATGGCCAGGACGCACCTATAACACGCGTAAAATTCAGTCCAGATGGTAGCTACCTCGCCACATCCAGTATGTATCTTGTTGGCAGCCCACTTACCCAGGTTCAGGCGACGCTGTCTATATTTGGCGTGTACAACGCCTTGCAGAGAACGCACCAACCTTAGAATTCTGCTCTGCACTCACCCAGTGCACTGGTGGTGCCGTAGTCTCATTCGCTTGGTCCCAAGGTGATGGTACCAACTGGCTGCTTGCAGTAGCCCGGCTAACGTCCCTCACAGTGTACAACCTGAACAACAGCATGATTCCCCATGGTGAGCGCCACGTGCCGATATCCAAGCTCTCCGAGCAGCACGACGTCCTTACTGCCGTCGATGTTTGCTTCATCCCCCCAACCAACACCGAAGTCGTCATTGTCGGCACTCAGAAGGGCCGCATTGTCGCCAACATGTTTGGCGGCTCCATCAGCAACACCTCGGGCGACATAACCACGTCCGTCGAGGTCAAGGCTCATTCAGGCATCGTGTCGTCAGTGCAGCTCGTCCCGCCGACAGACGTACCCGCAGGAAACCCCAACGGTGAGGTACGCGCCATCACCGCCTCCGTGGACGGCATCGCTCGCTATATGAGCGTCAGGGCAGGCGGGATGCTCCGTCTGACGCCTCTCGAGGCCATCGTGCCGCTCAGGAACCCGGCCATCACGGATACATGCGTCACGCCAACAGGTGCGTTCCTTATAGTCCACACCATCGAGGGGCAGGCCCATTTATACACCCGACGGGGGAATCCTTTGTGGAATGAGTTGCACTTCACCATCAACACAAGGAGCGACGCTGATCCCGTCCCAGCCAACGCACCCGCCCATTTCCTGCCTATCAGATACGCCAGGTTCGCCAGAGGCAACGACAGGGCGAGCTACGTCGTCGCACCCGACCCTGCCGGCCGCGTCATCTTCACGGCGGCCGTACAAAGAGATGACCCCGACACACTCACCATGGGGGCGTCGGGGACGGGGCCAGACGCCTCCCCCTTCCCCCACCCGGTGCTCGTGTTGGATGTGTGGGGCGACGGGCAGGGGGTCGCCATAGTCGTCGCCGCTGATCCGTTCGATCAGAAGAATCAGATGATTGTGTATAGAGTTGCAGCTAAGCCGGGGATCCTTGCCAGGTGATGACAGGCTGTGGGAACTTGTGTATCAAGGCTTCAAGCGGAATTTCATTTTAAATTATAAAGTGAAGCATAAATCGAACAGCGCACAGAAAACAAAAAGGGCGTCTAAACGAGGCGGGATGTATCAGCAGTCCATTCCAACTCAGCCAGGTGTTCTTATCGAGGTAGATGAAGCGATTAAGGAGTACATCATTTATCGGTCTAACCAGGTCGGCCGGCCAGTGGTCAAAGCCGTTCTAGACTCGACACATTTGCTGGTTGATCCCAAAGAGCTTAACTTTGTGATGGAAGAGGTGGAGAGCCTTCACGAGAAGAACACTTTCGCTGAAGATCCTGACGAGTCGTGAAATGGCTATGTAATGACTCAATGAACGCGTGTTTCCGAACGCGATTAATGCCTTATGTCATTGGCACGTGGCGACAACCGAAGACACCACAGGATGTGTCGAGCTGGTCATGAGGTCACACAGCCAGCCATGTGGTCACACACACTGTTGGTTCCGATGCATCTCTCTCCGACTACACTTGACGAACATGTTTGGAGCATTCTTGAAGTGTGCTCTGTGTGGGTTGGTGTGGGATTTGGTGATTGTCAGATTAAACGCAGCTTGGCACGGTTCCTTTTCCGATCAGCTCTTTTGACTCACGAACCAACTCTGCCACTTGCAGCACAAGGCGAATAATAAAACGCTCGTGCCTGGAGTAAAGTAACACACTGGCGTGGGCAAGGATATACTCTTCGCATATAGTCAACAGTTTGGGGACGGCGCCGGAGAAATTTTGCAACACAAAACTTGTCCGTTTCGGGGATTTCCCGCCGGCGTGCTGTGCAATATGGTCTATTCTTGGTCTCTTCGCAATTTGTAGAACACTATCTGCAGCAGCCTCTCTGTTTGTAGACATTTCTTTTTACTAAATTGTACGGGGGGCCGGTTTTAACCAGAATATAAATCGAAGTTGAGAGAGGAAGTGTAATGGTCAGTATCTCCCCTTGCGTGTGTTCTACTAACCTAGGTTCAGCTTAAGCTTCAGAAGCGCCTTGCTGCGGACATTCTCAAGTGCGGTAAGGGCCGTGTCTGGATCGACCCCGCTGAGATGAACGAAGTTAGCCAAGCCTCCAGCCGTCAGGGTGTCCGTAAGCTTATTGGTGATCACGTTATCGCCAAGAAGCAGATCAACGGTGTTTCCCGCTTCCGTGTCCGTGCCCGTGCCGAGGCTAAGGCTAAAGGCCGCCACCGTGGTTTCGGCAAGCGCTCCGGTACCCGCGAGGCCCGTATGCCCTCCAAGGTTCTCTGGGTCCGCCGTACCCGTGTCCTTCGCCGCCTTCTCTCCAACTACCGTGACGATGGCAAGATCGACAACCACCTCCACAAGGAGCTTTACCTGAAGGCTAAGGGTAACGTCTTCAAGAACAAGCGCGTTCTTGTTGATCACATCCACTCTGAGCGTGCCGAGCGTGAGCAGGCCAAGCAGATGGCTGAGCAGCAGGCTGCCCGCCGTGCCGCCGCCGCTGGTGCCCGTGCCCGCAAGGCCGAGCGCCTCGAGCAGCGTCGCCTCGCCTACGCCACCGGCAAGGCCGAGTAAATCGTTTCGTGTCACTGATGCGCTTACGAACAATCATGTTCTTTTGTTCAGAGTACTCTTAACCTCTCGAGTTACTTGCAAATGCCTGGATATATTCGCTTTGTTAGAATTTTATGAACTGTCAGTCTGCACTTCAATGATGAATGTACCGGGTTTGGCGTGTTTCTGAACACGTACTGCGGACTTGGGTTCCATCTCGGTTGGATAACCGAGTTGCAACCGTTTTGACTCACTCTCACTTGTTCGATTTATGAGATTTCCCAGCGTGTGACTTTGCTTCACGTAATAAGTGAGTATAACCGGGCCGGGCCAACCCCCCGAGCTCTATCATCTCACCTTGAATTAAAGTATTGAGGACTGACACGTTTCGGCCGTGTCACCGAACACACAACCTGATGCAAAGCCAACCGCCCCTGTTTGAGGGCATTTCAGATAACGTTCGCAATGCTGTGACACAAATCAGGCAAGCGGACATGCTTCGGCTCGTTGAACAGTTCCTGAATGACAACGGCTTCAACAATGCGCTTCAAGCGTTACAGGAAGAGAGCGGCGTTAGCCTTGAAGACGACCACACCGTTCTCCTTCGCAAGGCCATCGAAGCCGAGAACTGGTACGATGGGCCGAGCAACGCTTACACTCAGATCCGAGAATCGATTCCCTTCCTTTCAGAAGTAAGCAGACAGCAAGCACTGCTCATGTGCACCAAGCTGCGCTACGGCCAACTGGTCCGCTCGGGTGAAATCGCCACGGCCCTCTCGTTTCTCGAGACGGTCGTCGCCCCATCCATTCGAAACGATAGGACGCCGCACGACGTCGCCACTGACACCATCGCCCGCCTATACATGCTGCTCCTTATCGGTGATCCAGAGCGCTTTGAGACGCACGCACAAGAGGTCGGGGCATCGATGACGGCCGAGTCTGTAACAGACGCGCTATCGAAGCTCATGGCGCCAGGAACACTCATTGGACCTCAGAGACTGCCGAGAGTTATTGCACAGGCACTACAGCACCAGGTCGAGCAGAATAAGGTCCATTTCGGGCCTATCGAATCGTATAGCCCGCTAGTCGACTTCACGACAACAAAACAGGCCGTTTTCAGAACAATCGTCGAGTCGTTTCAGCTCGATGGGGAGGTGTACTGCGTCGCCAACACCTCGGATGGCTGCACAGTGTGCGTCGGGACGTCTGGTGGCGAGGTGACCGTGTTTCAGCACACGGAGCTCAAGGGCTGGCAAAGATCATTCGACCTGCCCTTGGCGTGCTCGGCTGTTTGCTCAATTTGTATGGCGCGAAATGACGACCATGTTCTCGTTGGAATGAAGGACGGCTCCATATACAACATAGATTTACACGATAGATCTTATCGATACACCGGAACGTGCCGTGCCACCGTGACATGCATAATTCCATTCAGCACTGGCTATCTAATTGGCACTCCGATCGGCCTGACGTTTGCCAATGGCACTGATACGCTTGATCTCTCATCAGTTGACAGTGATGCGGGCGATCTCCTCGAGGTTCAAGATATCGTCCCCGGTGCCGGCAACACAGTATTCGTGATGACTTCACGCCGGGTGTGTAAGGTGCAGGTTATCCCCGCCCGGCCGTTGACCTTCAACAAAGTCGTCGACGCGGGAAAAAGTAGCGCACTAGCCGTCTCAGGCGACGGCAAGTTGGTGGCGGCGACCTTCACGGACCGGCCGATGGCGCTGTACGACACGTCGTTGGCCCGGATCGGGGAGCTCTCGGGCCACGTCCAGACCAAGTTTGTCCTGAAGCCGAGCTTCGTCGGCGACGCGGGCAAGCGGCCCACGTGCGTCGCGGTCGGCAGCGAGGACGGCAGCGTGGTGGTGTACTCGCTGGCCCTTCTGGAGGTGGTGCAGCGCGTGGCGGTCCACTCGACGTCGTGCAACGGGGTGCGATACCTGCCCCCGCTGCGGCAGCTCGTGTCGTTTGGTGACGATGGACGCGTGATGTTCCACGGTATGGTGGGTTGAAGGTAGACCGTGGCGCCACGGGTTGCTGGCATAACTGAGGGTAGAGTAAACATGATTAGATAGTTGTGCTGCGCCACAGCCAGTGCACTGCTGGTCGACCCGACGGCCATGTTGCCCGATGCACCAGGCCTCGGTGCGTGTTTACCCCCGCTTCTGTCTTCATGT
>PPCM01000556.1_pt1 | contig 29633 bp, 35 predicted proteins | sample 1555541 | NCBI WGS metagenome assembly PPCM01 (sample SAMN05284479, study PRJNA326546) | Marine sediment metagenome, whole genome shotgun sequencing project. | isolation source: marine sediment | place: Germany: Wadden Sea | collected 2012-09-05 | reverse complement strand
AAAGTCTTAGATTTTGGGAAAAGACCTAAAACTTTTTCATCTAATTGAGTTGACTTTACTTTTTCAACAGGAGATGTATAATGAGTATCATATATTATTCTAACTAAAGTTGAACGATTTGTAATTTTTCTTATTCTTAATTCATCATGACCTAAGTGTTTTACTTTAGAAACTTCATACATACCAATTTTATCAATTTTATATTCATTCTTATTAAGATAAGATATTTTAGTATCTAAAAATCCAACTATGGAATTGGAAATAAAACTTGGATGACAAGTTGAGGTATTCACATCTGGATTTGTTACTAGTTTATACAATTCATTAATTTTAGAATTAACATTTTTAGCCACTTGTCTTTTTAAATATTTCATAGCATGATAGTAATATATTATCAATTATAAATATTTCGAATTAATATCCCAAACATAGAACATTCTAATTAGTAATATAAATATAGAATTAAAGAAAAATTAAATTCAAATTATCTTTTAATTTGAAAATCACTTTCGTCTTTTCGCATTTCTCTTGCCCACATTAAACCAATCTTGATTAATGCTTTATTGAAATTATCAGAGATAGTGTAAGTTTTCTTGTATAAATCATAATTAATTAGACCCATACTTTTCATAGGTGTTAAAATCCTATCATAAAACTGTCTTTTGTTATAAGACATTTTTACCTTTTTACCTTGATAACCTGGCTCATCGATTTCAGTTACAAAATTACCTTCGTGAAGTTGTGTTGCGAAAAATGACATCTGAGTCTTTGTAAACTCGCCACCATTAAGTTTAATTTCCTTAATTAATAGTTTTGCAACTATCTTTTGCTGGCTTGTTGCGAATACAATTTCGTAAATATCTTCAGGTAAATTAAATCTATCAAATAAGACTACCATGTTTATGCCCCCAATGCATATTATAGTAAAAAATAACCACTTAATATATAAATGTTACTAAAATGTATATTAAACTCCAAAAAGCAGACAAATGTACAAATTCATCACTTAATTTATATTCATTTATAAATGAGGGGCTTCGGGAAGGCATACCATTAAAGGGCTAAGAGCTTTAATCACTCGAGAGTTATCATGAACCTTTAAATACCTCCGTGCCAATTCAAATAGTAGTGTATAGACGAGAACATTCTCGACAAATATATACTTAAAAAAAACGGTGATTTAAGTGAACAAATCTGAATTAATTGAAGCTATTGCTAAAACAACTGAATTTACTAAAAAAGATTCTGAAGCTGCATTGAACGCTACTTTATCTGCTATGATGAAAGCAGTTAAAAAAGAACCTGTACAATTAATTGGTTTCGGTACTTTCAAAATTTCAAAAAGAAAGGCTAGAGTTGGAATCAATCCACAAACTAAAGAAAAGATTAAAATTCCTGCTAAAAAAGTTCTTACTTTCAAAGCAAGTAAAAATCCAAAATACTAATTTTAGTATTTTTTTTTAATTTTTTTTATTATTTCACAACAATTTCTCAATTACTTTAAAAAAATTATAAAGCCAATAAATTCTATTTATGTTGTTTTTTAATTTTTTTATTATTTTACTCAAATTCTAATTATCTTTTAAAAAAATTATAAAGCTTAAAATTTCTAGAATTTTCTATGTTTTTTAATTTTTTTATTATTTCATAACAAATTTTCAATTACTTTCTAAAATATTAAAGCAAAAGTATACAAATAAATCTATTTGAAAATATAATTAAGAAAAAATTCAATTAAAAATAATTAGAAAAATTTAACTCTACGAGCTTTAGGTACAAAATTTTGCATATATCCTTCATGATGATTTCCACAGCCAACAAAATCATTCTTATATTTAACTAATTGAAATGCAGGTAATTCTTCACCAGTATCTAAAGGAATATCTTCTCCAGACATCCATTTAGTTGCTTGATCATCATCTAGCTCAAAAATATTGCTAGTTGCATGTTCGCCAACCATTTGACATCCTTCTAGACTTAATCTCATATTACCATGTTTTAATGCTCCAAAGTAAACTCCTTCAGAATATGCTTTAACAGGTAATCCAAAATCAAAAATAGATCTTTTACATATGTAAATTTTATTATCATCATTAATTAAAAATACATAATTTTCAAAATTCAATTGATCATTACATCCAAAATGAGAATTTAGTTTCTTAACAACTACTTTAATCTCTTTTCGATTCATAATCTTTTTTCCTTGAACCATAATATAATTCACTTAGAAGTTATTTAAAAAAGTTTCCTAATTAAAATATAAAAATAAGAAAAATTGTGGATTAAACCACTAATTAAATAGATTCAACAGTTGATTTACCATTTTTATTATCAACTATCTTCAAACCCTTTGCTTTAAAATAATCACGAATTTCATCTGCACGAGCCCAGTTCTTAGTTTGTCGAGCGGAATTTCTCTCGTCAATCATACTAAGTTCCTCTGAAGTTAAATCAATTTGTTCTTTTTCAAAAGAATCAATATCTAAACCTAATACAGAATCAAATTTCTTTAATAAATCATATTTTACATTTAAATTCAATTCAGAATTATTTAATACATCTAAAAATACAGCTAATGCAACTGGAGTATTCAAATCATCACTCACAGCTTCCATAAATTTAGTTTCATATTCAGATACATCCTCGATAGAGCCAGTAATAGTTTTAGAATTAATTAAATCTTTTAATTCAATAACTCTAGCCTTCATTCTTTCAAATCCATTCTTTGAACTATCAAGTGCTTCCCAAGAAAAATTCAATTCTTTTCTATAATGAGTTCCTAAACAAAAGTATCTATATACAACAGGATCAAATCCTTTTCCTTCAACAACAGCTAAAGTTAAAAATCCATCACCAGACTTTGACATCTTTCCCTTATTTAAGACTAAAAAATTAGCATGCATCCAATACTTAACCCAAGGTTTAACACCAAATGCACATTCTGCCTGAGCAACTTCATTAGTATGATGAACATTAATATGATCAATTCCACCTGTATGAATATCAAATTGTTCACCTAAAAATTTACAACTCATAGCAGTACATTCAATATGCCAACCTGGATAACCAATTCCCCATGGACTTTCCCATTTCATAGAATGAGAATCTCCAAATTTAGAACTACCAAGTCCAAACCATAAAACAAAATCTGTTGGATTTTTCTTATTTTCATCAATACCAGTTCTGGATTCTAAATCATCAAGCCTTAACCTTGCAAAATCTTTGTATCCATTAAATTTAACAGTATCAAAATAGATATTGCCGCAAGCTTCATATGTAAATCCATTAGCTTCAAGTTTTTTAACAATATCAATCATTTCTTGAATACTGTCAGTAGCTTTAGGCCAATGAGTAGGAGGAATAATATTTAATTTTTTTAAATCTGATTTAAACGCATTAGCATAATGTTCAGCAATTTCCCAAACAGTCTTACCTTCTCGTTTTGCACCTTTCTCCATTTTATCTTCACCAGAATCAGCATCATCTGTTAAATGACCAACATCAGTGATATTCATTACATGATTAACATTATAACCATTATATTTTAGAGTTCTTTTCAGTAAATCATTGAAGATATAAGTTCTAAGATTACCAATATGTGCGAAATTATAAACAGTCGGACCACAACTATAGAATTTTACTTCATCTGCGTTGATTGGTTCAAAAATATCTTTCTGTTTTGTAAGAGTATTGTAAAATTTTAATTCCATGTAGTTCACCATTAGTTTCATATATTTAAGTTTATTTAATTTAATAATTTAACCTTAAAGAGATTAAAGTATAGTTTAAATTTTAAAAAATAGAATTTATAACAAAAAATAAATGGAGCACGCAGCCGGATTCGAACCGGCGATCAGAGGGTTGCAGCCTCTTGCCTTAGCCACTTGGCCATGCGTGCAAATAATATAGTTAAGAATAGTTTAACAACAACAACCAAATTTGTCTGTTTTTAACATTAAAAAAAAATGATATAAAGATATTTATAAAGTTTTGGAAACTAAATAAAAATCTTATTCTGCTTTTGCTTCTGCAGGAGCTTCTTCAGCTGCAGGTTCTTCAAATAAAGAAACTTTACCAGCTTTTTCAACGTTTAGATTGATTTGAGAAGTTAGTTCGTGAATAGTATTTCCAGCTACTAATTTTCTTTGTCTCATTCCTGCACGTTTAGCTTTTACACCAACACCAGATACAGCTAAGATTCTAGTTTTACCTTGACCTTCTACATCTGCTCTCATTGGTTTTCCTGCGTTATCGCTTCCACCAGTAATTTTAAATTCGTAACCTGCTAAGTCGAATACTTCGCCATTAACTAAGTCTCCAATTTTTTTACCGATTAATACTGAAGCAGCATCATCTTTTAATTCGATCATTTTTGATCGACCATTTTGTGATAATACGATTTTGAATTCTGCCATAGTATCATAAGAGATTTTGAGCTATTTAAAAAGTTTACGATTTATTACAGCTTAAAACATAGAAATTAAGTAAAAAAATAACCTATTTACTTGTTATAATAAACGATAAAAAAGTTAGATAACCCCTTATATAAAGAATATAGATAAAATAAATAGCATACATTTTTAAATGAATCAGAGTTTTTTTAAAAATAGAATGAACTTCCAACACATCCCAGAAATTAGAGAGTACGAGTTTTACTTAGATTTAGCTTTCGGTAGAGCAAAAAAAAGAGCTGATCAAGTATTAGGAACTACTAGAAAGTATGGTAAATTGGTAAGTAGATCTAAAAATATTGAACAAGTTAGAATTAATATAGTTCAAGAGAGTATTAAAACTCATTTTGACAGCATTGTTGCTGCATATCCTGACTTTGATTCATTAAGTGAATTCTACAAGGAATTAATTCCTCAATATTATAAACTTGATACTATTAAAAAAGCAATTTCAACATTAGATTGGGCAAGTAGAAAAATCCAAGAACTTGGAAAACAAACTACTAGACAATTTAAGGGAGCTGGCACTAGACCTGAAGTTGAAGCTTTAAGAAGACAATTCTATGGAAGAACTGTTTCTGTACTTAAACAAATTAATCCTTATCTTTTAACACTTATTGACGTTAGAAGAAAATTAAGAAAATTACCTGCAATTAAAGAAGAATGTTACACTGTAGCAATCGTAGGTTTCCCTAATGTTGGAAAATCAACTTTAATTGGTAATATGACTACTAGCGATCCTGAAATTAATTCATATGCATTCACAACTAAAAAATTAAATCTTGGTTATAGAATGTTATTTCATGATAAAATTCAATTTGTTGATACTCCTGGTCATTTAAATAGAGATGAAAAAAGAAATTTTATTGAGATTCAAGCTGATATCACAATGAAGTATCTTGCAGATTCATTACTATACGTATTTGATCTAACATTCGAATATCCTTTAGAAGTTCAAATGGCACTTTATGAAAAAGTAAAAGAAGAACATGATAAACCAATGATTGTTTATCTATCTAAAACAGATATTATTGATCCTAAAGTAATTGAAGAATTCACTAATGCTCATCCAGAAATAAAACCTATTACTACTGATATCGATGGTATTATGAAAGAAGTTACTGTTCATTACAAAGAAAAAAATAATTATTAATTCTTTTTTTATTTAATTTTTAAATAGATTGCAATAAGTCACAGATAGTGTTTCGTCTGTAAAATCATTATCAATTATAGCATAGTCACCGCATTTAAAAGATCCAACTTGAATGATTGCAGGAGGGCTTAGAATAATTGTTTCATCATATCTATTATCCATATTTTCTGTAAAATGATCACCTGATTCATCATTAAACCAAACTTTTTGAGAATTTGAGTGCCCTTTAATTAAGAAATCAGTTCTATTTTCAATTAAATTATCTAAACAGTTTTCAATAATGAATGGATTTAGTTCAATTGCACCTTCTCCTTCTGAAAGAGTATGTCTATATTCAATAGATGAATCTTTATAATTATCTAATAATGATAGTAAATGATTTTTAATAGTTAAATTATTTTTCAATAAAAATTCATTATCAAACAGGTCTGATTCTAGTGAGGATTTCCCAGAAACATAATCAATCCATTTCTGATCATAATCACCTTTCACAGCATAAAGATTTCTACCTTCACAATATAATTTTTCATGAAATTTTAAGAAATCATTAATACTAGTAGGAGCTTCGATATCACCCAAGAAATACACATCATTAATTTGATCTTTACGAATAATATCAGATAATTTCTCATAAAAAGAATAATCAGCATCTAACGCATCTGAAAAAACCAATTTTTTTGACATATTGATAGTTTTGTTAATTTATTTATAAATTTATCTCAATTCAAGAACATAATTACGTAAAACTCTTAATTTAGGTTAAAATCACATAAAATTGAATTTAAATTCTAATTTAATAATAAGTATTTCAAATGAAAATATTTTCCAAAAATTAAAAATCAGTCAACAAATATATAAAGTATAAGCATATTTTTGATTTATGGATTTGGGATATATTATTGAAAAAAAAGAACTAGATTATGGAAAATTACATACAGATCAAGAATTTAAAAATAAAGTACTAAATAATATCTATAAAATTTCCAATCAATCAAACAATACTTATTCTAATGATGAATTAGAAAAATCACTTGATGATAAATTATTCATCGATTCTAAATTTAATAATTATAAGTGGACTGAAGAATTTTTAAAGTCTCATGAAGATGTTGAAAGTACAGGTTATAGACTTGATCATATTAATGCAATAAATAGAGATTTGTACAAACCATACTTTAAAGTATATGGATCTGTGGCAGCACTTGCAGTATTAAATAGTTTTGACATATCAAATCCAGTTCTTAATTGGGGAATAGGTATCTATGGTTTATACAATGGAGCTAAAGCTGCATTAACACGTAAAAGTTCAATGAAATCTTTTGAAGAAGAAAAAGATCTTGAATCAAAATACCAAACTAAATCACTTAATCATTTTAATTTATTAACAAATAATATTTTTAATAAAGATATTAAATCAATAAATTGATTGAATTATAATTTAAATGTAGTAATGTTTAAATATTTGATTTTATTTCTAAATATTGATAATTATGGAATCAAACCTACATTCAATTTATGAAAATAGTTTAAGTAAAAAAGATAGAAAAGAATATCTTCAAGTAAAAGAATATACAAATATTATTTTAAATCAAAATGAAATCAAATTAGAAAATATTGTTCGACCTTTTGATGTATACAAAATTGCAGACGTATTACCTGATAAAACAAATTACACAAATTTAATTTCAGAAAATATTATTAAAGCGTATCACCTACTTGGTAAGGATGTTAATGAAGAAATAGTAAAATCCACTATTGATGCTAAATACAAATTATACGATACATTAAACGAAAATACAAAACGATATAATGACCGTTTTGAATTAATTGATAATGCTCTAAGATTAGGAATTTTAAGCCTGCATAATGCAAAACTTCAAAAAAATAAAATTGTTCAAGATAAAAATAAAAAATTTAATCTTAATATCTCAGTATCATTAACAGCAATGGGAATTTTATCAGTAATTACAAAAACTGAAAACGAATTTATGACATTAATGAATTATGCAATCTATCATGGAGCTCGGCCTAATTTTAATACAGTTGGTTTTTCTAATAATGAACTTTATAATTTAGAAGGGGTTGTTGGTTCATATGAACTTCTAACAGAATTAAATCCTATTACAAGTAAATATAATACTAGATAATAGAAATTAAAAAAATAAGAAGAAAATTAATTTTCTTCAACATATTTCTTGGACTTCTGACCCTTAACAGCAACTTTTTTTGTTTGAGCCATTTTAGGTTTTTTCATTTTATCACCCATAACAACAGTAGTTGTAGGATAAGGAATTCCAATTTTATGTTTATTTAATGCAGCATAAATTCTGTTTAATGCTTCTTCTCTAGTTGACCATTTATTAGATAAATCATCAACCCAAAACATTGCTTTAAAATCAAGAGACGATGCTCCAAATTCCATAAGTCTAACAGTTACACCACGATCATCTTTAGCAGATAATGTATCAATTGATTCAATTGCTTTTGTTACAATTTCTTTAACTTGTCTTGGATCAGAACCATATTCAACACCGAAAGTTAAATTAATTTTAATAGCTAAGTTTGGTTGCTTAGTATTTTTAATAACTGAGTTTGCAATTTTACCATTAGGAATAATATAAATTTCATTATCCCAACTTTTAATTTTAGTACTTCTTAAACCAATCTCATGAATAGTTCCACTCTGACCTGACTCTAAAGATACAATGTCACCAACCTTGTAAACATTATCTAAAATCAATGACACACCACTAAATAAATTAGCAAGAGAATCTTTAACAGCCATACCAATAATAATACCTGCAATACCTAAACTTGCAAGAATTGGTGCTAAGTCAATACCCCAAACAGCTAAAATACTAACAGTTGCAATTATGTACAATGTTGCACCAAGTACTTTATGAATTAAAGGTAATAAATCTGTTTTAATATTTAATTTAGTTATTTTAAATTTCTTAGCAGCCCAAGCATCAACTAAAATATTAAAAATTCTATTTACCAATAAAGTTATTACAAAAATCCAACCTGAAGATAAAATTTTAAAGGCGATTTTCGCAATAGCATTTCCACCTAAGAAAGGTTTTAAAGCCAAATAAAAACCAAAAAACATTACAAGAATTAATACTGGATTTTTAGATGCTTCAACAATTTGATCATCAATTTCAGTTTTAGTTTTTCTTGTAAAATATAAAACAACTTTCTCAATAAAAAATAATAATAGTTTAGTAATTAAGAAAAATGCAATTACGATAACTATTGATCTTAAAGGAATATTTTGATTTAAATAATCAATCCCATTTTGAATTAGATTTAACATATAGATAACCTCTTAATTAAATTATAAAAATAATAATCTTATTAAAACAAGTACAATTTAAATAGGTTTCTACAATTACAAATAATATTACTACTAAGAGTGATTAAAAATGAATTATAAAGAATCTGTAGATTATGTTTATTCAAGAGAAAAGTTTGGTATGATATTAGGGTTAGATCGAATTGAAGAATTACTTCAAAAATTAGATAATCCGCAAAATAAAATAAAAACAATTCATGTTGCAGGTTCAAATGGAAAAGGTTCAGTTTGTTCATTATTAACTTCTACTCTTAAAAAAAATGGAATTAAAGTTGGAACTTTTAACAGTCCACATTTAATTGATTTCAAAGAAAGAATTAGAATTAACGATGAAAAAATTAGTGATGAAAGGTTTGCTGAAATCACAACTAAAATTAAAGCTAATGAATCTAAACAAACTTTTTTTGAAACAATCACGGCAATCGCATTTCAATACTTCTATGAAGAAAATGTAGATGTTGCAATAATGGAAGTAGGATTAGGTGGAAGACTTGATGCTACAAATGTTATCACTCCAGAACTTTCAATTATAACTAATATTTCTTTAGAACATACTAAAAGATTAGGTACAACTATCGAAGAAATTGCATTTGAAAAATCAGGAATTATTAAAGAAAATATTCCAACAGTTACAGGTGCTGATAAATTTGCATTACCAACAATTAAAAGAATTGCAAAAGGTAGAAATAGTAAATTAATTATTGCAAAACCTAAGAAAAGAAAAACATCTTTAAACGGTAAATATCAAGAAAAGAATATTGGTATTGTTCTAAAAGCATTGAAAGAATTAAAATCATTTAACCTTGATAAAAAATTAATTGCTGAAGGTTTACTTGAAGCATATTGGCCAGGAAGAATGGAATTTATTGAATCTAATTTCTTAGTTGATAGTGCGCATAATCCTGCAGGTGCAGAAGAATTATCAAAAGAAATCAAACGTTTAAAACCTAAGAAAGTAATTATGATTCTTGGAATTATGGCTGATAAAGATATTAAAAAGATGGCAGGATTTTTAGAACCTGTTGCATCAGAAATTATTCTTACTCAAGCGAGCATTGAAAGAGCTGCAACTGTTGATGAACTTAAAAAGATTATTAATTCAAATAAGTGTAAAGCAATGCCTGACATAAAAGATGCATTAGAATATGCAAAATTAAATGTAACTGAAAAAGATTTGATTGTTTTAACTGGATCAATTTATACTATTTCAGAAGCATACGAAATTATGGGATTCAAACCTTTTGAAAAGAATAATTAATTTTTGTATTTATTTTCTATTTTATTTTCATTATTTTTATTTTACTTAAAACAAAACATATGTTCCTATTCACTATAACTCATTTAAATATTAATTCTAAAAAATATTTTTTACTAGCTAGGTAATTAACAAAGTATTTAAACCAAAAAGCCATTCAAATATTATTATTTAACATAGGGGGGAATTTAATTGAAACAATATTTAGAGTTATTACAATTTTTATTAGATAATGCTGACGAGAAAAATGATAGGACTGGCGTAGGAACAGTAAGTCATTTTGGATACCAAATGAGATTTGACCTTGCTAAAGGTTTTCCACTTCTAACAACTAAAAAGGTTTACTTAAGAAGTATTATTCATGAATTATTATGGTTTATTCGTGGAGAAACAAATATTAAAAACTTAGTTGAAAATAAAGTTAGAATTTGGAATGAATGGCCTTTTCAAAGATATCTTAAAGAAAATAATTTAGAAGAAGAATTTCCTAGATATAGTGATTCCTGGAAAGATAAAATGAAAGAATTCGTTGAAAATGTTAAAACTGACGATGATTTCGCTAAAAAATGGGGAGAACTTGGACCAGTATATGGTAAACAATGGAGAGACTTTAATGGATTTGATCAAATCAAATGGGTTATTGATGAAATTAAAAAGAATCCTAACTCAAGAAGATTAATTGTTTCAGCATGGAATGCATCTCAAATTGAAGAAATGAAAAAATCAGGATTACCTCCATGTCACACTATGTTTCAATTTTATGTTAAAGATAATAAACTATCTTGCCAACTTTATCAAAGAAGTGCGGATGTTTTCTTAGGAGTTCCATTCAATATTGCATCCTATGCACTATTAACTATGATGGTTGCTCAAGTAACTGGTTATGAATTAGGAGAATTTGTTCATACATTTGGAGATGTTCACATTTATAATAATCATTTCGATCAGGTAAAAGAACAATTATCAAGAGAACCAAGAGATCTTCCTAAAATGATTTTAAATCCAGATGTAAAAGATCTATTTGATTTCAAATTTGAAGATTTCGAATTAGTTGATTATAATCCACATCCACCAATTAAAGCACCGGTGGCTGTTTAAAATGAATACCGGAATTATTGTTGCAATGACTAAAGAACGAGTCATTGGAATTAATAATCAAATTCCATGGCATTCTAAAGAAGATTTACAGAATTTCAAAAAGGTTACAGATAACTCAACAGTTATTATGGGACGAAAAACTTGGGAATCATTACCTCCTAAGTTTAGACCATTACCAAATAGAAATAATATTGTTGTAAGTCGAACAATCCAATCTTTAGAAGGAGCTACAGTTTGTAACTCAATTGAATCTGCAATTGAAAAAGCAAAAGAATTCAAAAAAGAATGCTTTTTTATCGGCGGAGCTCGAGTTTATGCTGAAGCACTTAAACATGCTGACACATTCTATATTTCTTGGATGAAAGAAAGTTTTGAAGGAGATACTAAGTTTCCTGAATTTAATATTAATAATTGGGATAAAGTTGAATCTCAAGATTTTAAAGAATTTATTTTTACAAAATACGTGAGGAAAGAAAATGCTTAAAGAGAAAGATTTGGAAGTATATAATTTAATTGAAAAAGAATATGACAGACAAGATTTTGAATTAAATATGATTCCATCGGAAAACTATTGTAGTCCCGATGTATTAGAAGCATCAGGTTCAGTTCTTAACAACAAATATGCTGAAGGGTATCCTAAAAAAAGATATTACCAAGGTAATTGTAATGTTGATGAAGTAGAAATTTTAGCTATTGAAAGAGCAAAAAAATTATTTGGTGCAGAATACGTTAATGTTCAACCATTATCAGGTTCAGGCGCAAATATGGGTGCTTATTTTGGAGTTTTAGAACATGGTGATAAAATTCTTGCTATGGAACTTTCTCAAGGCGGACACTTAACTCATGGTTGTCCTGTTAATTTCTCAGGAAAACTATATGATTTTGTTTCATACGGAGTTAATCCAGAAACAGAAGTACTTGATATGGAAGAAGTTAGACAAATTGCATTAAAAGAAAAACCAAAATTAATTGTTGCAGGTTTTACAGCATATCCAAGAATTGTTGATTTCCAAAAATTCAAAGATATTGCTGATGAAGTTGGAGCTATGCTTATGGCAGATATTTCACATATTGCAGGATTAATTGTTGGTGGTGTACATCCTAGCCCATTCCCATTCACAGATATTGTAACAACTACAACTCATAAAACACTAAGAGGACCTAGAAGTGCAATTATTATGTGTAAAGAAGAATACGGTAAGAAAATTGATAAAGCAGTATTCCCTGGTTTACAAGGCGGACCGCATGAACATATTATTGCAGCAAAAGCTGTAGCATTCAAAGAAGCTATGCAGGACTCATTTAAAGACTATGCTAAGCAAGTTATTGTAAATGCTAAAGTGTTAGCTGATGTTCTAATGAAAAACGGTGTAAAACTAGTTTCTAACGGTACAGATACACATTTATTATTAATTGATTTAATTAAGACTCCATTTGTAGGAGAAAAAGGATTAGGACGGAAATATGCAGTAGCATTAGAAGCTGCAGGAATTATTACAAATTCAAACACAGTTCCATACGATCCTTCAACACCATTTAAACCATCTGGTATTAGACTTGGAACTCCAACACTAACTACTAGAGGATTTAAAGAAGCTGAAATGGAACAAGTTGGAGAATGGATTGTTGAAGTTCTTAAAAATCCTGAAGATTCTGAAAGACTTGCTAAAATTAGAGCAGACATTAAAGAATTATGTAAGAATTTCAAACCTAAATACGATTAAATCTTAACTTATACCCTAATATAGGGTATTTTTTCTTTCTTATTTTCTTAATAATAAAAAATAAATTATTCTAAAATATAATATCAATTAGAAATTAAATACAAATTAAGCTTAAATTATAAAATAATAAGAAATAATAAATAAAAAAAGAAGATCTAAGCTTCTTGTTTTTTTAGGTCAACAGTTTCAATTGAACATTTAACAGGGAATTTACAATAAGCTTTTCTCATTGCTTCTCTAGCAGCTGCTACGTGTTCTTTCTTAACTTTTGCACTATAGATTACTTGATCTTTTCTAAGCTGAGCAGCAATACCAACAACTTTACCGAATGAACACTTCATACCAGTACTCATCCTATCCGCACCAGCACCGGATGCTAATGGGTTTTCTCTTAAAACGTGATGTGGGTATACTCGAATTTTAAAATGATAATTCTTCTTACCAGCAGCACCTTCTAAACATCTGTTTGCAGTCTGTCTTGCAGCTTCTAAAGCATTGTGTCTGATTTGTACCGGACTCTTTGCTTTTAATAAAACTTCATAATCGTAATCTTTTTTAGAGTCACCCATATCGAATCGGATAACTTTATTAGTAGGAGTAGCTCTAATGAAAGATTTAGCTCTATACTTAGATTTTCTAGTATAAGGTCTTTCTACTCTTCTATAAGCAACGAATTTTCTTAATTTAGCCATTTTTAATCTCCAATAAATTGAAATAATAGGAATTTTTAATTATTATGTGTTTTGAATTTATTTAAAAACATTACTATTTTTCAGCCATTTGTTCTTTATATTCCCTTCGATAATGAGCATATTTGTCATCTGGAGAGTATTTTGGAGGTTTAACTTCCTCATTTCTCTTACCGCATGATGAACATGTTTCATTTAAGGAGTAAATCTTACATGATTTACATTTTAATATTCGAGCAACCATGGTTAATCTTTTGATTTTTTACCGTCTTCTCTAGTAAAAGAAAATTCAGCGTCATAATCTTCTAAATAATTCTCAACAAAATCTGTTGATTCCTTTAACACTTTCTCTGCTGTCTTGAAATCATTTGCAATAATCTTAAAGATAAACTTTCCACCACCTTTATAGTGAAGATCTAATAATTCTTGAGATTCAATAACTTTTGTTAATGAGTCTTTAATTATCTCAACACCATTTGGTGCATATGAAATAACACAGAATTCACCTGAAATTTCTACTTTAGGAGGTTTAATTCTTTGTCTAATTACAAATTCTAGAGTTTCAGTTGTATCTTTATCTAAACCTAATAACTTTAAGTTATATGGTTCTTCTTCGTCAACAACAGCTTGGAAACAATCATGTAGTGTTAAGAAGCTTTCAAAAACAATTTTCTCAATTTTGTTGAATAACTCTAATGCTGTTGCACCATGTTTTTCGCCAACAAATTCTAAGATTTTTTCTGCTTTTTGTTCTTGCTTAATACCGTCAATCTTTGTTCGTTTCTGAATTGGTGAAACTCTTCGCAATGATAAGTCAATATGACCACGATCACGATTGATTTTTAGGACCTTACATACAATTTTCTTTCCTTCTTGAACAAAATCACTTAAATTTCTAATTCTACCTGGTGATACCTCTGAAATATGAATCATACCTTGTTTGCCTGCATATTCATCTAATTTAACGAATACAGAATGGTAATGAATCTTTGTTACTGTACATAATACAATTTCAGAGTCCTCAGGAAAATCAGTTCTTTTTACTAACATTTTATTAATTTAAATTTTTTTTATCTTTGAAGAAAATTAAAAAATTTTAGAAATTTATTCTAAAACTTCTAAAACTTGAGCTACCATCTTAGCTTTACCACCAGTTGGAGTTGCTAAAACTTCACCACATACTAAACATTTAACTTCGCTAGATGCCTTTTCAAAAACGATTTGCTCGTTTTTACATTTTGAACATCTTACTTTTACGAATTTACTAGTTGATTCTCTCATTTTACAATCACCGAATGTCTATACGAATTCTAACTTTTTAGTTCTAGTGCCTGATGACTGAACGTAAGTTTTGTTACATGCTTTACATTGATATCTTAAATCAGTTTTTTTGGATTGTTTAGCACCAGTTCTTTTTCTAGAACCAACAGGTGGTCTGGAAAATCTACCTTGGTTACCAACTCCTCTCCATAAACCTCTAAGATTAATTCTAACTTTAGAACCTCTTGAAAGTGTATGAACAGAACCCATACCTTTTTTCTTACTGGAAAACACTTTGTGTTCAGTATGTGTCTTACATTTAGGACAGTATCTTTTTCTTAATTTTGGTAATTTCATTAAGTATTCACCTAATATATTGAATATAATCAAATAGTAAAAATTATACTATTCAATTCTAAAAGAAATCCGCTCTACTTAAAAAGGTTACTGTTTTTACCACGAAGGCCGTATTATTACTAAACCTTAACAGCTCGTCCTTTTTTTACAAGTACATCTGCAATTTCTTTCGGTAAACTAGCCGTATCATCCTTATTATAGGGACCATATACTTCTAATTCTTTACCGACAAATTTCGGAACTTCAGATAAGAATTTAACTTCCATTAAATCTTTAATCCCAGACTTATCAGCCTTTGGCGAAGGCGCTTTTTTTTCTGGATTAACAGTCTTTCGGACTGGAGTAGTTTTTGAGCTAATTGGAGGTAAATTGATACATGCTTTTAAATCTAACGGTAAACCTTGTTTTCCTTGAAGGTAGTTGAATAAACTATTCCTCTTAGATTGACTCAGAATATTATAGACTAAATTAAATACCATTTTTTCTTCAGGAAGTAAAGCACTTGTATCCAAAAGCTTAGAATTAGTTCTTGATTTAATAATTGCAAGATTCATTACTTTACGTTCTCGACGAGAATATAATTCAGAAACTAACTTTCGAATATTATCAATTTGCTTACGAGTAATTTGTTTTTCATCACGAGCAAATAGATTTCCTTCAGGAGCTGAGTTCATAACATCAATTTTTTCATTCATATAACCAACTAATTTACGATAAAACTGAATATCTAGTTTTTGCAAATCATCAGTCATCCGCTCTCGTCTAGTAATATCGAAAAGAGTTTCATAAGTAATGTTGAAATTGTTATTATTATCGTCAGACATATTTTCCCCCTAATTATTAAACAAATATTTAGTATTTAAAAGGTTTTGTATATTTCAAAGTAAATTTCGAACATTTTTGCAAATATTCCAATTAAATAAAGTTAACAAAGGATTTATAAATAAATTCTAAACTTATTCAACATATTATATAGGTATAAGATCAAAATGGATAACAAACTTGAATTCGAAACATTGAAATTTTTAAAAATGGATGATACACTTAGAGTATTTTTTCAAAAGTTCTTTTACTTTGAAATCCCATTAGACGAATTACTATCAATCGGAGAATTTGAAACTGGTAAACATTGGATCGAATTCAAAGGTGTAAGTTTCAAAAAAGCAGACACTAAATTCGGATTTCTTATTTCTAAATATATTACAAAATTAAAAAGTGTGATGTACAATAAAGATGCAATCTACGTCCACAGAAATTCAGGACTAGAGCTAATCGGTAATGGATCATTTGGTATTTTAGATAGAGATACTAATTGTATTGAAATCAAACCAGTAACAGGTTGTAACCTTGCATGCGTATATTGTTCAGTTAATCCAGAAGCTAAGAATACAGATTTTATTGTAGAACCTGAATATATGGCAGAAGAACTTGAAAAATTAATTGCACTTAAAAAATCAGAAGATATTGAAATTCACATTGGTTGTCAAGGAGAACCATTACTTTACGAATCATTAGCATACATGATCGGTCTAATTTCTAAAATCCCTAGAGTTGAAAGAATATCTATGGATACTAATGGGCTTATGCTTACACAAGAAAAGATTGACGAATTAGTTGAAGCAGGATTAACACAATTTAATGTTTCATTAGATTCACTTAATACTCAAACTGCATCAGACTTAGCAGCAAGACCTTACGATACTGAAAAAATAAAAAATGTTCTTGAAATGATTTCCAAAAAATGCGATTTAGTTATTGCACCACTTATTGTTCCAGGTAAAAATGAAGAAGACATGATCGATATCATTAAATTTACAAAAACTCTTATGGACAATGGACATAGAATCAGATTAGGAATTCAAAAATTCTTATCATATCAATTTGGTAAAAATCCTGCAAAAGAAAATACATGGGATGCATTCTTTGACAAACTTAGAGAGCAAGAAAAAGAATTTGGAATTCCGCTTATCTGGACTGCTGAAGATTTTCTACTAAAAAAAGATAAAGTTTTAGAACGACCATTTAGAAAAGGTCAAGTTGTTAAAGCAGAAATTGTATCAGACGGCCGTGTTAATAGAGAGAAAATTGCAGTTGCACAAGGAAGAAATATTTCTATTGCTAACTGTAGAAAAGAATCTGGCATGGTTAAAATTAAATTAATGCGAGATAAGCATAATGTATTCTTTGGTATTGAACCTTAAAAGTAACCTTTTTATTTCTAATTAATATTCTTATTTTATGACTTTAGATAAAATTGTGAATGATTATGAAAATTATGGATTAACATCAAGTAATTTTAAATTCTTCAGACAATCTAAACTTGAAAATTCTAAAACTAAATTAAAAACATGGGATGAGATTAAAAATCGTACATTCCATAATTTAGAAGATATGTTCTACGGCATTAATAATGCTGAAGTTCCAACTGAAATTCTAGAACAAATGAATACGCCTGAAATAATGGCTATGTATGTTGGAATTGGAATTTACAAAATCAAACCACTTCTTTTAGATCTTAAAGAAAAGTCTATTTTCAAAATTGAAGATGACAATATGAAAAGAATAACAGACATTGAACCTAAAATTAAAAATATGAAATATCTTATTAAAAATCATAAAGATATATCTGCTGAAAAATTAATATCAAACTTTGTCGAAATTGGATATCAGACTATAAGACAAAGAGGCACAGGAACTAAAGATTACAACATTAAAGAATTCAATAAAATTGGATTTACTGAATACAAAACAAATTCAGGAGATTTATTAGATAGAATAAAAAAAGTACCTATTGGAAGTAAATCATATTTTGTAGAACAAATTAAAAAATCTAAAATTTATTCAACTAAAGAATCAAACAGAATTGATTACGAAAAAAGTAAAGCATTTCAAAATCCAAATAAGAATGCATTAACAGGTTGGCATGGAAATAAAAAAAAGTATATTGATGCAATAGTTGACAATCTTCCTCTTAAAAATATTAAAGGAACTTCAGACATCAAAGCAGATCTAACACATTTCAAATTATTTGATAATTTTATCGCATACAGAAGCGACAAGACTGATTATAAAATAACATTAGAAAATGATGGATATCATTGCACATGTAAAGGATTTATTTACCACAAACCACCACACCATTGTAAACATACAGATGGAATTAAAAAATTAAAAGAAATTGATAGATTCTCATTAATAAGAACTAATTAATCTTTATTTTTCCTTTCAAAGGAATTCCATTGATTAAATTTTCAAGCAATATTCTATCATTTAGAACCTTCTTATTATCATCAACGATAATTATACTGTCTTTTACAAGAAATACTGTCTGAGGGCTCTTTTGGAGCAAATACTTAACAAATTTACCTATTTTTATGATTGTATTTAACATAAAATTGTGATATGAGCTAATTAAATAAAGTTTAATAAGAAAAAATCGTAATGTTTCCGAAAATTAATCATATTTTAAACCACTATAAGTAGTATCATATGGTAGATCATCATCAGGTAAAGTAATTTGATCATAAGTACCAAAATAAGTAGAACAAATAACATTACCAAAAACTATTTTAGTTTCTTTAACACATTCATCAGAAATATAATTTGTAGGTTTATAATCATTTGACTCGATAATTCTTGGAAATTCAATAACTTCAGCAAGAGTACTTACATCCTTACTTGAATTAGAATTCACTTGAACTGAAATATCAATAATGTTGTCAATAGTATTTGATTTAACCATATTTTCAGGTTTTAATTTTAGTATATAAAAATTACGGTTTGTCGTCTAATATCTATGAGATCCTGGTCTTACTCTATAAGTTCTAATACTACCATCTTCATCAAAGTTCCCAAACTTAGGTTTAGCAAGATATTGAGCTTTTAAAGAATCAATAGTTTCCAATAATTCCTTTTTTACCTTATCTTCAATTGTTGGTACAGGTATTGAATCAAACCTACTTACAACAATAACTTTTTCAGAAGTATAACCTATTCTAACCCCAGACTCTAAGTATTTTGTATCAAATACTTCAGTTTTAGAAGGTTTAAAAGAAATATCTTGTTTTATCACAGTCTCAGGATGTAATATTTCTGATAAATTATTATCAGTTCTACGTCCAGGTCTATAATCTCTAACCATTTTTATTTATATGAAGACCCATCAACTATATGATATCTAGTTCCAAATTCACCAACACCAATAACATTATCAAATAGATTTCCATATTTATAACTGGACATAAGACTTTCCGTATCAGAAATTAATTCTTGTTTCTGTTGATAAATCGTCTTATTAATCTGATCTTTAAAAACATCAGAACAATCAATAATATTAGAACTATGGTATACCATATGAGAACCATTGTGTAAATACTTATTTTCTTCAGCTTCTTTTAATTCAGCTGCACGCTGCTTTATATCTTCCAATAAAAAAGAAATATCCAGTGCTTCACCCAAATCGCCATGCGGACCAGGTGCAGAAGTCATAGATGTAAAATCACACTCTATAATATTTAGTTTTGAGACTAAACTTACCATATATTATCCCGGAAGAAATCATATATAAAGTTAATGTTTATCTACTCTTGAGTAGTACTTGCTAAAATCAATTACATTATCATATTCTGAAAATCTATCTTCAATAGTTGGAGGTTGATATCCAATAACATTACCCTCATAATCTAAAAATGATGTAGGCTCATGTTCATTCTTGAAAATCTTTGTAGAAATATAATCAGTTGCATTTTCATATAATGTATAACCAATCAAACCAACTAAATATTTTAATTTAATATCAGACATAATTAGAGAAGATTGGGATAATTATTAAAGGTTTCTAGAGGGAAAGGTCTTCTAATTTTGATCAATAGACTGGTATTTTGTGTGTTGTGAGGTGGGTAAAGTTGGGTTATTTATGGGTTGCTTTGGTAGTAGAGTTATCTTTATTCTAGATTTTGTAGAAAAATGAATTGATTAATGGTTGAAAAAACAATGTAAATTCGCTTCGCTATAATTTACAAGCTTTTTTTATTTTTATCGTAATATATTTCGAAATAGAGATAAAACTAAGATATAATATTTGAGTAGAATTTGGTTGTAAGAAAAAAACATAAGAAATCAATTTCTAGGCTTTTTATTTCTGCATACTTTAAATTAGAATATAAGATTTAGCTAAGAAACATTTGTAATCAGAATTTGAGTTTGTTAGAAATAAAAAATAAAAAAAATAAAAAAAGTCTAAAAAGACTTAGTTCATAACTGAAGTTACTTCAATGTCAGACATAGAAGTACCAGCAACTTCAACTTCCATACCAGTTAAGGAATGTTCGTCGAAAGCAGCTACAACTTTAGATGCTCTTACAGTATCTGCAGCTTCATAACCAGCAACTAACATAGCAACTTTACCAGATTCTCTTTCGAATAATTTGATAACAGCTTTGTTAGGCTCGAAACCAGCTCCACATTCTGCAGGATTGTTTAATAAAGCAGCAGCAACTGAGTTAGCACATGGTCCACCTACAACAATTACGTTGGAGTTTTCCCAAGTGTCAGCAACTTCAGTATCTAATTTAGCAGCACCAACAGAAACTTTGTTAACAGCGTATGAACCGTCATCTCCGCCAACAGTAGTTTCAACAGCTTCAAATGCACCGGAAGTTAAGTAAACTTTTGCTTCAGCTTGTGCTTTTGGAATAGTTAATTCTACATCGTTTGGAGTGTTGTCAGTATTGTGTTCTAAGTAAGAACCAAATTCTGATAAACCAGTTTCAATGTCGTCATCTTGGTTGTCACCAGACTGAGTAGCTAAAGTAATATCTCCAGCAGAACCACTAAAAATAACTTCTTCATCAGCGTCAGTTGCGAAACTTAAAGTAAAAGTTTCAGCAGAAACGTGAGTATCGAATAAGTCAGTGTCAGCAGTAAATACAACAGTTGAAACACCAGCAGCTTCAGCAAGAGCTAAAACAACACCATTGTCAGTTACTAATTTGTTTGAATCAGCAAGAGCATTAGTAGTTTCATAAACATATAAGTCTCCAGTACCATCTACATTAGTTAATTCGTAAACAAATTTAACATTATCAACATCACCTAAGTCAACATCTTGAGTTAAATAATCGCCTACAGTTAAACCTGCAACACCAGTATCAACAAAAGTAAATCCGTTAACAGTAATAGTATCTCCACCTAAAATTTCTAAATCAAATTCTACATCAGTATTTAATGCGTCAACATCTACATCGAAGTTGTCGTATTTAACTACGTAAGTTGATTTATCATTCATAGTTGCATCAGAACTTGAAACAACAAACATTTCACCTTCATCATCTAAAGTAATTGCGTCTAGAGCAGCAGTACCGTCACCCATTGCAGCAATACCTGGAATAGCATTTAAGTCTAAATCAGTATCGAATACAGTATTGAAAACACCTTCATCGTCACCCATAATAGAGTTAGCAGGAGTTGCATCAACAGCATAGATTACTGGGAACTTAAAAGTTACAGAATCTTGGTTAGTCATTTCTAAAGTGTAATCATCAGTACCTTGTTTGAAAGTAAACTCTTCTACAGTAGGAGTAGTTAAACCTTCAAAAGCAACATCTAATGCACCTTCGAATAAGATACCCATTTCATCATTGTCTAAGTAATCAGATAACTTTTTACCAGCAACAATTTCATAATCTTCATCAGAACTTGCTTCAAAGATGATTTTATCAACATCCATATTAGCGTCTCCGTGAGTACCAGTGTACTTAACAGAAGCTTGTAATTCGGATAATTTTTCATCATTGATAGTTACATCAGCTTTTGCACCAGATGCAGCAGTAGTGAATTCAATTTTGTTTGAACCAATATAGAATTCTACCCATGACTTAGCGTTATTGGAATCAATAACTGCAATATCATTTGCACCAAATTCAATATCGTTAGATAATTTATCAGTATCATTTTCTTCTAAAGCAATAGTTTCTGATTTTCCGTCATATGAAACAGTTAATCTAGCTTTTGATTTAGAGTCTGAAGTATAAATACTTGAAACAGTAATTTCATACTCAATACCATCGTGAGAAACAGTAACAGAGTCGCCTTCCTCAACATAGTTAGAAGTAGCTCCACCTAATAATTCAAAAGTGAAAATATCAGTTGCAACAACTTCTGCTTTAGTAATAGTATAAGTTTTACCTAATAAAGTGATTTGTTCATCTTCGATATCTGATAAAGTATTAGTATCTAAGTCAGAAGTTAAACCATCTTTGAATTCAACAGTGTAAGTATATAATGGACTTGCTTTATCAAGAGCTAAATGAGCTACTCTATCATTATCATTATCATTACCTGAGTCGCCAAATGCAACTTGACCTGCACCTGCACCAACTTCAATTTCTTCAGTGTAATCCACACCATCTACAGAACCGCCTTTTAATACAGGTAATTCAGCTTCTGTGAATTTGTCAGCAACATCTTCGATTGCTTCACCAATTTCTAAGAAATTGTTTGAATCTTCGATTCTTGCAGCGTCTCCAGTAATAGTTACAGTAGTAGTAACGTCTGAAGCAGCAGCTTTTACTTTGTTTTCGAATTGTAATCTAGTAGCAATATCTACAGCACCGATTACATCAGCAGTACTTGCTTTTGCACCAACAACGATTAAAGCATCGTATGCACCATCTTTTACGAATGGAGCTGGTAAGTCTGCTAAGTCAGCAGCCATAGCACCTAGTACAGTTGCACCCATGATAGTTGCGCCTGCTCCTAGAGCTACAATTTTTTTTACAGTTTTTTTTACATTCATGTTAAAAACACCTCGTGTTTAACGAATATGATTTCGTTATTTAATGACCTCGAAAAATTGGTCATAGCTACAAATTATTGTAACTAATCCTATGAATAACATCATTCCTTTATAAAGTTTTCGTAAGTCATTGTATTGTTTTATGAGTTTTTTAAACTTAAAAGGCTTAATTCGTAAGAATTCTTACGATTTGACTGAGTGCCACTGCCCAATAAGTAAAACACATTAGATGTAGTTTTTGATGAATATTTATAAAACTTCGCTATGTTGTTTATAAAGAGTAACAAAAAAGTGATTTTTTTTACACAAAAAGATGAAAATCACAAAGAATTTGAGTAAAATATGGGTTAAATTATATCCATTTCTTACGCTTTAGTATAATATATAGTATAACTGAACACACTAACATACCAAAAAGAGTGTAATAATAACCAAAAGGATGCACTAATTCAGGCATATTCTTAAAATTCATACCATATATACCGCTAATAAGAGTGGGAATCATGATAATCGCAGCAGCAGAAGACAATACTTTCATAACATCATTAAGCTCAATAGACGAAATAGACAAGTGAATATCAAGTGCACCAGTCAAAAGCTCCCTATAAGTAGACACTTCATCAAGTAACTGAGAACAATCCCTATCTAATTCTTTAAACATAAATACATCTTCTTCAATAAAACAAGATACCAAACGTTTCTCAATAACAGAAATAACCTCACGATTAGCAACTAAAGCCTTATGAAAATAAATTAAAGACTTCTTCAAACTAAAAATACGCGGTAATTGTACCTTATCTTTCTTATCAAACACAATCTCCTCTAATTTATCAACGCCATCTTCAACCGCATCTAATGCATTAAAGAAAGAAGAGAATACCATATCAAATAATCTAAATACAAATAAAGATTGATTCTTAACAATAGATGCATCAGAATCTAATAATTTCTTAAAATGATCCAAAAAGTCTAGGTTCTTATCTCTTAATAATATAACAGCATTATTTTTAGAAGAAATGAATAATGAAAAATTTCTAACAGAATAATGATGACCTTTCTTATATGATGCCTTAAGTACAAATCGAGTACAATCAGAATATTCTGTAACTTGAGGCCTAAGATCCATATCTAATGAGTCTTTTAACACATCAACATCAATACCAGAAGATTTAGCAAGTAAAGATAAATCAGTATCACGAGTAACATAAGCATCAGTAAATGTAAAGCCAGATTTAGGAATATCAGATAAACTTCCACTCACAATAGAATTACGATATAACTTATGTACGTCAAACATATTAATAAAAATTACAAATCAGTATAAAAAACTTTGATGTAACAATAAAATAACAACAAAACCCAATATCAGAAAGATACCCAATTTATCAACAACAAAAATAATTTATAATGTATTGATAAATAATTAAGAAAATATTAATAAAAAAATAAATGGCGAGCCGGACGAGATTCGAACTCGCGGCCACTTGATTAAAAGTCAAGTGCTCTACCAGGCTGAGCTACCGGCTCACTATTGAAAGAATAGTGAATGTCAATGATTTAATTTCAGTGTTAATCTATAAAAAAAAATATTTAATAAAGAAAAATAAACTTTGAACGGAATCGTTCAAGGTTAATATTATTTTAAAAAAGTAATAAAACTTACTTATTGTAAAACAGCGTTAATGCTTCCTTCTTGACCAGGTCTTGAAGTAACAATTGCAGTACCTTTCTCAGTTTCTAAGATAGTACCTTTAGTAATGATGTTTCGTCTAGTAAAGTTTCTATTAGCTGGATTTTCAGTTACGCTTAAAATTTTAGCTTTAACGTGCTTGTTAGTTTTAGTATCAAAAACGTTTGCTACATCTACAGAAAGCATTCTGGATTTTTCATTACCTCCAATAACTCTTCTAGTTGCAACTTTAGTTGCTGAAACTTTAGTTAAAGTAGGTTGATTTCCAAGCTCTCTAGATTTTTGTTTTCTAGCGTCTTTATATCTTGATCCAGTATTAGTTGTTTTAGATCTTAATTGTGTGATTGCCATATTGTTGGAAGAAATTTAGAGCTATTTAAATATGTTGCGGTTTTATGCGAAAAACTAAAACAACATATATAATATGTATTAAGGGATAGAGATAAACTTAAGTATAAAAAATCCCACTATAAGTATAGATATATAATATACAATTTTACAGACGATGGAATTATACGCACCATTAAATTTTACTAATATCTAAAATAAATATACTAAAGAATACCCTCAATAAATTCTAAAAAAAGTAAATAAATAGCCTAAATTATAGCATATTATTTAATTACATCAATATTTTCTTATAAAATACAGTAATAATCAGGTGAAATTGGGCTAAGAATCCAAAAGTTTAAAAATAAATGCTATTTTTTAATAAAATGTTTTGAAGAATAAGTAACATTTAAATATGGGACATAATTTCTTCAACTCTATTATCACCTTTTTATGAGGAAATCAAAATGGAACAATCAAGACCTTTAGATGCTTTAAACAAAGCACGAAATAAAAAAGTTATCGTTGAACTAAAAACTGGAATCCAGTTAGTTGGTACATTAAGTGCATTTGACATTCACATTAACGTAGTATTAAATGACGTTGAAGAAAGAAAAGACGGCGAATTATTAAGAAAATTAGGAAATGTTTTCATCAGAGGAGACACTATCATCTTAATTAGTCCAGCTTAGAATTATTACATTATTATTAAAATTAACGAGGATTAAATATGAAAGGTACAGCAGCACACGGACGAAAATCCGGTAAAAAAACACACATTAACTGTAGAAGATGTGGTAAATTAACATATCACGCTTCAAAGAAAGTGTGTTCAAGTTGCGGTTTTGGTAAAACTGCTAAATTAAGATCCTATACTTGGCAAAAAAAATAATTTTTGCCTTTATAGTTTTCTTAAAACTATTTTAAACCAATTTTTATAAACAAATATATTCAATGCGGGGTTGCCGGAGTGGTCAAACGGGCTGGATTTAGGCTCCAGTGATTTAGTATCTACGCAGGTTCAAGTCCTGTGCTCCGCACCATATTTGTTTCAAATCAATTTCTGAATTTATTATAATATTAAATCAATAATTAAATTTATTTTTGTTATTTAAAGTAATTAATATTAATTCTATTTCACACAAAATAACTCTATATACTTAAAGTGTTATAATCTACAAACTCCTTTAATAGAAAGGAATTCAGAGATCGAGAATATAAAAGTATATAAACAAAAACCACACCCCATTCTAAAATATATCCTAAACTGTGTGTGCTGGATAAATAAGAGTTAAAAAAAATGGGAAAATATAGTAATATTCTAAATAGCAAAATTGCTAAAGCTGCAGTTATCACAGCAGTAGGTCTTAGTGCATTAGTATCAAGTTATACAATGACTAAAGGCAACATCCTAAAAACATGGGAAAACAATGTATTCAAAGATCAATACTTCCATGGTCAAATGGTTAAAAATTCAACTAAATCAATTGATGAAACTATGGACAATATCAACGAACTAAACAATACTGCAGCATACGTTGCAACTAATGATGTTACAGGAACAGTTACTTCTCATCCAGTTAAAGAATTAATTGGCCAAAATCTTGAAGGATTAGCTCCGACTCTTTATGATCAAATCAAAGATCATCTTAAAACAGAAAGCAAAGAAGATCTTGCATTCAAATACGAATTCAAAGGCGATAATAAAATTGCAGGTTTCACATATCTAGCAGATGGACAATATGCATTAAGTACTGCAGTAATTAAAGATGTTACAGGTGCTAAACCAGGTATTACTGGCGGAATCGCAGCTATTTTAAGTATGGCTCTTGCAGCATATGCAATCGACCAAAAACAAAAATGGAATGCAAACAAAAAATCCACATATGATCGAAATAGTGCAGATAAAATTGCAAAAGTATTCGATGCATACATCAAAACTGAATTCGATAAAAATAATTATGATTTAGATTTAATTATTGAAAATGTTACAGCATCAGATTTCTTAGGAATGGCTGAAGACTCAAACAAAAAAGGTACTTTTGACTTCTTTAACGAAATGGATAAATCAGAATTCAAAGAATACTTTAACGAAATCATGACTAACTATGAATTTATCAAAACTAACACAGGATTAACATTAAACATGTATAATACATCCGTTGATAAAATTGTAGAAGCTGATACTTTAACTAAAGAAGCAACAAGTCTTCAACAAATTGCACAAGAAGCAACTACTAATGCTGAAGAAGCTGCAGCAAAAGCTGAAGAATCTGCAACAATTGCTGAATCAAATAGAGTTAAAGCAATCAATGTTATTAACTATGCAACTGGAAAAGTTTCTGAATATGCAGCAGGCAGTGAAGAATTAACAGCAACTGTTGAAGAATTAACAAGTGTAATTAATACAATTGCAGAAGAAACTGGTCAAATTGCAACAGAAATTAGATCCAATTCCGAAAAATCTGAATACATGAAAAATAACATGATAGATGTTAGCAAAGCTACAGAAAATGTTTCCAAAATTTCAGGTCAAACAAATTTATTAGCACTTAATGCATCAATTGAAGCAGCAAGAGCTGGTGAACATGGACGTGGTTTTGGTGTTGTAGCTGATGAAATTCGTAAACTTTCAGAAGAAACTAGTATTGTAAATAATAGTATTGAATCAATCACACATACAACTAGAGATCAAGTTGACGAAGTTGTAACAAGTATGAATACAATTAATGCTGAAGTTCAAGAAATTAAATCAAGTACAGAGATTATGTCTGGTTCTGCTGATGATATTTCAAAAACTGTTACAAGTCTTACTGAAAGCTTATCTGATTTTAGTTTAGAATTAATTAAAGCAAAAGAAGAATTACAAAATTAGTAATTCTTTTTTTATTTTAAAATTTTAATTTTAAAGTTTAAGAATTTTTTAAATTCTTACTTGTGCCCTTTTGGGTATTATTTTTTATTTTTTTATTTAATTACAAATTCTTAGTACTGAAATCTTCAGGATTCAAATCAAGTGACATATAATCAAATTCTTTTCGTTTCAATTTAGGTAAAACTTCAAAGATTCCAAAATGCTTTATTGATTCAACAGATACAAGTGAACTCTTCATCAATTTACCAAAATAATCAATCTCAACATCAGAAAGCATAGCAACTAAAATTGACGGATCAACACCCTCAAAATGAGGATCATTTTTAAAAAAATTGTAAATATTCTTAACTTCCAATTCTTGATAAGTTCTATCAATTTTAAAATAAACATTTTCATACATGAACTTTTTCAACTTATCAAATCTTTGAAAAACCCTACCCTTTGAAAAATTAACATAACCGCAATCTTTACTCTCTTTAATTAAAGCTTCAATTACAGAATTAATACGTTCCTGCTGAGTTTTTCCAAGTGCCATTGCACAATCAGGAAGATTATTTTTACTCAAATAACCATAACGCATACTATCATTTAAATCAGAAAATGTATACGCAATTTTATCTGCAAACATAACAACTGAATACTCTTGACTTTTTTCCTTAAATACACTTAATTCCTTATTTGACCTTGAATGAAGAGAAATACCTTCTAATACTTCGTAAGTTAAATTAAGACCTTTACATGCATTCTCAATGTGCTGTGCAACTACAACACTAAAAATAGTATGCTTAAACTTAACACCTGTTATATCTGATAAAATTGACTCACCTACATGACCATATGGAGTATGACCAATATCGTGTCCAGCGGCGATAGCCATACACAGGTTCTTATTTAACCCTAATTGCTCAGCAATAGTCAAAGATATTGCCATAACCTCGTTAGTATGGGTTAATCTTGATCTAACGTGAGGGTTTTGTGGTAATGATAATACTTGAGTCTTATATGCAAGCCTTCTAAAAGCTCTTGAATTTACAATCCTAACATAATCATCTAAGAAAGGATCAGTTACTAAAGTAGGATGTTTATCTTTGTATCTCCTACCAATTGATGTTAATTGTGCTCTCATAAGTATATTTAGAAGTTTAGTTTTTTTAAATGTTCGCCTTAACAATTCACCAAATTTTTGTATTTCATGAAGAATAATTTTATTTTAACACCATTTTACAGTGATAACATTTAGTAAAATATATAAAGGTGAATAAATATCCCAAACTATGGCAAAAACAACTAAAATTGCACGTGAGCAATTAGTAAATACTATTGATAAAAGATTAAGTACAACTACAAAAACTAATTCAGTTTTAGAAATGTTAATTGACTTCGATAAAGACAAATCTTTCAAAGTAAATGATGTAAAAATTTATTGTGGTTTTGAATCTCAAGAACATACTCAAAAATTAGAAAAACTTAACCTTCCTACTAATCAAGATTATTTATCTTTAATTAAAAATACTATGGATGCAGTTGTAGATCTTGGTTATTTACAAAAAGATAAATCAGGTTATAAAATCGCAAACAAAGTAAAATTATACTAATTTAAA
>PPCM01000555.1_pt1 | contig 29668 bp, 33 predicted proteins | sample 1555541 | NCBI WGS metagenome assembly PPCM01 (sample SAMN05284479, study PRJNA326546) | Marine sediment metagenome, whole genome shotgun sequencing project. | isolation source: marine sediment | place: Germany: Wadden Sea | collected 2012-09-05 | reverse complement strand
TTGCTGCTTTAAAGTGAGCTATGGTTTCTATTTCACCTTCATCAATACCTAATGCTGTTTGCAACATATTTTCACCATAACCAGTGATTGTTGCATTTGCAATATATGCCTCTTTTGGCATTTTTGAATATAATTTTTTTAGCATTACTTTTGCAGTCTCTAAAGGATTACCTTCATTGTTATGATAAAAATCATATAGTAAGCGTCCTTCTTCATCTATTAATACAGCCTTTGTGGTTGTTGATCCTGCATCTATACCAAGATATGCTGGTCCACTATGCTCTGAAATATTGCTTCTTTCTACCTTGTTTTGCATATGACGATTATTAAAAGAATCAAAATCTTTATCATCTTTAAATAATGGTTCTAAATATTTTATATCTGAAACAGTCACTTTATCGCCATCGTTGAATTTATCAACAATTTCTTTCAGTGAAATCGGCTCTTGTTCAACTGATAGCAAAGCAGCTCCCATTGCAACATAAAAATGCGAATTCTCAGGGAATACTATTTCATCTTCTTTTAATTTAAGTGTTTCTACAAATCTTTTTCTTAATTCTGGTAAAAATGATAATGGTCCACCTAAAAAAGCTATGTTTCCAGTGATAGTTCTACCACAAGCAAGTCCACTTATTGTTTGATTGACAACTGCTTGGAAAATAGAACACGCTACATCATCTTTCTTTGCTCCTTCATTTAGCAATGGTTGGATGTCTGTTTTAGCAAATACACCACAACGTGCTGCTATTGGATATATGGTTGTGCTTTTTTCAGACATAGCATTTAGACCAGTTGCATCTGTTTTTAATAAAACAGCCATCTGATCTATAAACGCACCTGTACCACCAGCACATGTACCATTCATTCTTTGTTCAATTGTGTTGCCATAAAAAGTAATCTTGGCATCTTCCCCACCAAGCTCTATAGCTATATCTGTTTGCGGAATAAATGTCTCTACTGCTTTACTACAAGCAATTACTTCTTGCTCAAACGGTAAATCCAGTATTTGAGAAATTGCTAATCCACTTGACCCTGTTACTGATAATGTTACATCAATATCTGGGTGTGTCTTATACAATTCATTGATTACTTCTTCCGCCTTTTTCCATATATTTGACATATGTCGACTATAATCACTATAAACCAAATTATTTTGGTCATCTAATAAAATTGTTTTAACAGTCGTAGAACCAATGTCTAATCCAAATTTATATGTCTTTCTATTCATATTTCTCACCCTATTAATCTGTCTCTCTATGTCCAAATTTTTCTCTTTATTATCTCTATAATCATTAATGCATCAACATATATTATACTACATTTTTTGACAATGCGATACTAATATTAAGGATTTATACTTATTATTAGAACGTTAAAAACATAATGATAAAAGGTCAATGGGAAATGAGAAGAATAATGATTAATGGTCAATTATAAATGGTTAATTGTTGTGTGATTTTGCTTTGCAAAATCCTATTGTTCTAAATACATTTAAAACAGTAAGTAAAATAGCTCAAGGGGATATATCTTTATTTCGCGCAGCCTTAGGCATTTTATGGCCTACCAGCAAGCTAAATAATGATATATCCCCTTTATTTTACGGTTCCACCCATTCCCCATCTTTTCCGTGCTTGTTCCCCAAACAAGTAAATTTAGTGAGTAAAATAGTTCAAGGGGATATATCTTTATTTCGCGCAGCCTTAGGCGTTTTGTGGCCTACCAGCAAGCTAAATAATGATATATCCCCTTTATTTTACGGTTCCTATAATTTCTTTACCCTACAAGCTCCATTCCTCTTTTTAAAGCCTTTATATTCAGCTCAAGGAATTGAGGTTTTACTTCTTCTGCAAGTGCTGCATCCCAATCTAAATTATCAAGGCCTATTGCTTTAATTACAGCACCTAATAATACGATATTTTGAGATTTTGAGTTTCCCAGCTCTTTTGCAACTTCTGCTGCATTAAAAGCAAATGTCTTTACTTTTTCGTTTAACTCTTCTAAAACTGTTGATGGATATTCTGCAGCACCTGTTAATACAGGCATAGAAGGTATTTTATGATCATTAACGATAAGTACACCATCTTTTTTAAGATACTCAATCATTCTTAATGCTTCCATTTGCTCAAATGATACTATAATATCAGCTTGCCCTTTTCCAATAATTGGAGAGTAAACTTTCTCACCATAACGTACTTGTGTCGTAACGCTACCGCCTCTTTGAGCCATACCATGAACTTCTGACATCTTTACATCATAACCTTCATTTACAAGTGTATTTGAAAGAACTTTGCTGGCAAGGATAGTCCCTTGACCACCTACTCCAACTAATAGTATGTTTTTAACTTCATTTGCCATTATTTGTCACCTGCCTTTACGATAGCATTAAATCCACATAACTGTGAACATAAACCACAACCGATACATTGCGTTTCATCAATAGTAATCACACCATCATCATCAGAAATACATGGGCATCCAATTCTAAAGCATGCCTTACACTGCGTACATTCATCTTGATTAATTTCATAATTACCCCAATACTGGTCAGGTAACAATGCACAAGCTCTTTTTGTAATAATTACAGTCGTTTCTTCAGATTTATCTGCTTCTCTAAATATTTGAGTCATTTTTTTAACATCAAGTGGGTCACACTCTATCACATTTTTAACACCCATAGCAGATACAATCTTACCGATATCCATCATTTCTGTCTCTTCACCCTGAAGTGTTTTACCAGTTCCTGGGTTTTCTTGATGACCTGTCATACCTGTGATTCTATTATCCGCTATAACTACAGTACTGTTTCCTTTATTGTATATAACATCCATCATACCAGTTAATCCTGAATGGAAGAATGTTGAGTCTCCTATTACTGAATATACTTTTTTGCCTTCAACATTATTTTTTTCAAAAGCCTTTTGGAATCCATGTCCAGCAGAAATACTTGCACCCATACAAATAACTGTATCTCCACAGCTTAGTGGTGGTGCAGTTCCTAATGTATAGCATCCTATATCAGTTGATACGATTCTATCTTTCTTACGACCTAATGCAAAGAATAACCCTCTATGTGGACATCCTGCACATAATACTGGTGGTCTTGGTGGCACTTGCGCGTCACTAGTAAAAAATTCTGATGCTTCATCTGTTAATGCTTCTTTTACTATTTCTGGGTTTAATTCTAATATACGAGGAATAACATCTTTACCAGTACAGTCAATACCTAATGTTTTAACTGCCTCTTCAAGATATGGCTCTCCCTCTTCAATAATAATAATACGTTCAACTTTACTTGCAAAATCTTTAATCATGTTATTTGGAAGTGGATTTGTAAATCCAAGTTTAAGATAAGATGCCTTATCACCAAATACTTCTTTTGCATATTGGTAACTAATTCCACTTGTAATAATACCTATTGATGTATCGTTATACTCAGTATTATTTAATGGTGTATTATTACTATATTCTTCTAATCTTGCAAGTTTTTCTATTAATGCCGGATGTGCCACCTTTGCGTTTGCTGGTGTAGCTACAAACTTCGCAGCATTTTTTACATATTCTCTCATACCTACTTCATTTCTGTCTTCAAACTCTACTAATGTTTTACAATGACAGATTCTTGTAGTTAATCTTAAGATAGTTGCTACATCATATTCTTCACTAATTCTTAATGCTTCTTTTAAGAAATCTTTTGCTTCTTGGCTATCACTTGGCTCAAATAATGCCATTTTACCAAATTTAGCATAATATCTATTGTCCTGCTCATTTTGAGATGAATGCATCCCTGGGTCATCAGCAGATACTAATGTAAATCCACCATTTACCCCTGTGTATGCTAATGTCATCAATGGATCCGCTGCAACATTTACACCTACGTGTTTCATAGTAGCGATAGATCTTGCTCCTGCAATAGAAGCCCCTGCAGCAACCTCAAGTGCTACCTTCTCATTTGGTGCCCATTCTGCATAAACTTCTGGATAATCTTTTGCAATGTTCTCTAATATCTCTGTACTTGGTGTCCCAGGATATGCAGCTGCAACTGTAACGCCTGCTTCATAAGCCCCACGAGCAACAGCTTCATTACCAGTTAATAATTTCTTCACTAAGACTCACTCCCTTTTTTTCTATTTTTTACGCTGATTTCAGCTTTCTTTACTTTAACGCTTTATCATAACATTATACAAGATTATAACAGGCATTTGAACAATAAAATACCTTAAATATAAAAAAAAATGACAAAAATGTCATTTTTTTATTTCTTTTTCACTTTTCTTTCTTTTATACGTTTATTAGCCTGCTGTCCAATGATTTTACCACCTTTAAAAACCACGTGCTTAATCAGTTTTATTTTGTAAAATGCGCTCATAGCCTCATGCATTCCTATAGGTATGGCAAGTTCTTTTAACTCTTCTTTAAAAGAGGATTCCTCTTTTAGCTCTTGCTTATCATCTATTTGCTCTTTTATTTCAATATTCTTTTTAGTCTTTGTAATTTGTTTTTTCTTTTTAAACATTTATTCGCTTCTTTCTTATAAAACAAACTTTTCAAAAGCATGTGCAAGACCATGATCATTGTTGCTAATAGTAACATAGTCCGCATTCTCTTTCAGTATATCTAAGCCGTTTTCCATAGCTACACCAATACCAGCATATTGAATCATCGATAAATCGTTCTCACCGTCACCAATGCACATAATCTCTTCTTGTTTTATATCATTTTGCTCTGCTATTATTTTTACTGCTCTTCCCTTTGAAACACCTTTTTTCATAACTTCAAAACTGTTTGATAAAGAGCTAACCACTTCTACATCAGGAAGTTGCTTTAATGCTTCTTTTGCTTTATTCATCTGCTCATCTTGATTATTAACTACAAGACACTTAAGCAATCTGTCATTTTGGTTAGTAAACACCTCATGCCAATCTTTAACCAATTGTAATTGTGTTTTTCCCATTTTTTCTAAACTGCCATTAATTTTTTTATTGAACCTCATGACGGTGTTTTCTTCATCATAATATATAGTCTCATGATCATTGAAAAATGGATTTAATTTATAGTGCTGCAATATCTCATATATTGCAATAGCATTTTCATATCCTAGCAATGTTTTGCTTATAATTTCATCATCATTAAATCGCTTTACAAAAGCACCATTTGATGAAATAACAGGTGTTGTTAACTCTAGCTGATTAGCAAAATAACTTGCCATAGTATAAAATCTCCCTGTACTAACAACAACTTTTACATTTTTTGAAACGGCTTCTCTAATGACCCTTCTGTTTTGTTCACTAATTTCTTTTTTATCGTTTAATAATGTACCATCTAAGTCCATACAAACTAATTTTATCTTTTGCATATATATCTCCGTATCTTTCTATTCTCAAGCTATTATATCACAACCTGTAAAGTCTTCAATACAGCATTTATCTTACTTTTTACTTTCTTTATACAGAAACTTATCTTTATACATTCTTTCGTCTGCTAAATCAATCATATTCGCAACTGTCATTTCTTTCTTTATACTATATTCAACGAATCCTTTACTAAAAGAGATTTCAAATCCATGCTCTCCCTTAAGGTTAATTTGCTCAATTTCACTCTCTATTCGATCAACTATTGTTCTAGCAACACTTTCGTGAATATCTGGAAATGCAACAACAAATTCATCTCCACCAAGGCGTGAAATAGTATCTCCTTCTCTTATATTCATCTTAAATGCGTTGGTAATTGTAGTGATTAGTTCATCTCCTGAAATATGACCAAATTTGTCATTTACATATTTCAAATTATTAATATCGAAATAACAAATTGTAAAAATCCTATTATTAGATTTAGCTTCTTGAATCAACCCTTCTAACACTTCAAAACCTTTTCTTCTGTTATATGTTTTTGTTAAAGCATCTATCGTCGCATAATAGTTTATCCTTTTTTGAACTCTTGATTTATACCTAATATACACTGCTAATAGTGCAATGATCATCACTAAAGCTACCACTATAACAATACTTAGTGACATTACAATTGGGTTCTCCTTTAAAAAAGTTCTTAAAGCAATAGGTTGGTTAATGATTGTGCTATTATCAGGGATAAGGTCTACATCAACATTGTATTTTTCTAATATCTCTGAATCAAAATAATATCTGGTATTATTTGTAATACTTATAGGTACTGACGAGCCATGCTCACCTTCTAAGACTCTAATCATTTTTTCACCAGCTTGTTTCCCCGATTGATACGAACTGATCACTTTTCCACCTAATGCACCAATGCCTACATATTCATCATCAAAAACAATAATTGGGACTTTTGCGTTTCTTTCAATAATCTCAAATCCTTGCGTGTCAAAATATACATTATTTTGATTATCTTTTGTATAGTGAACGTAAAAAATTATTGATCCTTCGTCTAACTCAGCTATGCTCTGTTCAAGTTCATTGATGCCAAGATTATTCCAAATAGAAAAATCCAGTTGATTATTGTACTCAAATACATCATTCATAATTTTATCTTGAAGCGCTAAACCTTTGTCTGTATTATCAACTATAAAAATCATTTCTTTCATATCAGGAAAAAGCTCTAAGGCTAAATCAACATTTTCATTAAACCAATAGCGTTCTACATCACCCGTTATATTTGCACCATCTTCATGATGTTTTGGAAATTTGGATACACCAGAAAATACATGTGCGTATTTATCAACTAATCTATTATACTGCTCTAAAAAATCGTATGCATCATCACCATATGAAGCAACTGCATCAATAGGAATATTAGAATATTTATTTTGCATCATGTTAAAAAAGTGATATAAATGCTGAACATCATTTGCTTTTTCTATATCTAAGTATTCTTTTGCAAAGACATATTCGTAGCCACTTTTAATTAATGTATCCGCAAGGCCTTCTTCGAATCGTTGATTTGCAACAGAAGTATTATTAGTTGAAAAAAGTATGCCAATTGTTTTTTTACCATGTGCATTGTAGTTTGTAATTTGTACGTCTGTTGGGAGCTTAGAAAGACTTACACCATGTTTTTCTAATACTTGATAGTTAATCCATAACTCGTTAAAATCTGTATCGTTAATAGGTATTTTACTCGGACTTTTCCCAGATAATACTGACAATGCCATTTCGCCTGCCATGAATCCATGAGAAACACCACTTGTCATATATCCACCTATTAGTCCCTCGTTTAAATAAAACTCTTGGTTACCATAAATAGGAATATTATCAATCTCTTTAAAAAATCTAAATGATTCGTCATATTCGTACACTTTTCCATTTTTATAATAGTATCCTACTAATAAGATAACACTGTTTTCTTCAATCAAATTCGCACTTTTTATAATTTCATCAATTGTATCCCCTTCTAATCTTTTGATTGTTACATCATCAGACACAAAGGTCTCTAAAAGCTGATTTAATTGTACACCAGCTGTATATGTTGCATCGGTAATATAGTATATAGTCTCTATATCATCATGTAACTGTATGGCCATCTCCATGGTTTTTTTATAGTCTGCTTTTTCAATAACACCTGTGTATTTAGGGTGATGTTCTAAATCAACAGAATCAATATTATTTACGCCACAAAAAACAAAAGGCGTTTCACCAAAAACTTCTTTACCTATTGAATTCATATAGTTAAATGCGGCATCATCTGATGTAACTATAACATCAAAGTTTTTAGCTTTATATTTTAACAGCATCATTTGATGAAACTCATTTAGCACAGTATTATAGCCATATCTTTTTGTATCCATATACTCTACGGAGAGATTCATATTAGCCTTAGAATGATTTAAAGAAAGCTCTAACCCTAATAAAATATCCGCTGCCCACCGATACTCTTGGTGATATGAATTAATATATAAGACTTCATACACTTGGTCAGATTCTGCCGTTCCGTATGCGCAATTAATAAAAAAGCTATTCGAAATAATTAAAATCAATGATAATAAATATACAACTTTTCTTTTCATATCCTAACATCTCCTCATGCTTTCATTATAACAATACACATGGCTTTATACAAATATTCTGACTAATTACCCTATATAAAAAAGCCCTTTTCAGAGCTTCTCTTATTACATGAACATAAATCTTAATACAAACCCAAATACAAATAGCAATAATAATAATTGTATGATTCTCACACGAACATATTTTTTTATTTTTTCCGTTGTGAAAAAGGCCTTGTTACTAAGGATATCAATGACTAGTAAACATATCCAACCAAAGGACACCAACAATACATTTATTAGCAATGAGGTCTGGTCAGTAAAAAGTGGATATATATAACGCTTCGGAATCATTATAATAAATGCTACATATACAAAAGCAAATATTGAACTAAATTTTGACGCAGGTACCTTTTCCTTAAAAGTAATTAAATCAGATATTTTCATCTATTTTCTCCTTATGTCTTTTTTACATCATATCAAAGATATGTTATGTCTACAATTGCTATTTCTTTGTTTCTTTATATAGACCCATTACCTTTTCCCATTCAACATCGGAATAATCCATAATCTCGTCTGATAAGGCTTCTACAAACTGGTCTTTTATTAAATCTTTTTGAATATCATTATCTTCTTGAAGATAAGATGCTGTTTTTAATAGTTCCTGTACCATTTGTTCAACAAAAACTTGTTTAAACAGTTCCTTTTCATCTAAGTCATTTGATTTAGTTTCACTCTTACTTTCTAAAGAGGATACTTGTTTATAATCTATAACATTTGATATATCCATTTAACCACTACCCCCTTATACCATTTACCATTGACATCATTTCATCTGCAGTTTGCAAACTTTTTATATTCATTTGGTAGGCTCTTTGAGTAATAATTAACTGTATCATTTCTTCACTTAAATCTACATTAGACATCTCATTATAACCTTGTCTCACACTTCCAAACCCAGAATCTTTTATAGAATTTTTCACCAAAGATAAATCTTCACCCTTTAAGTATCCATTTCCTACATCTTCAAATTTACCTTTATCTTGTACATCGTATAAAACGATTTGTCCAACTTCTTTTAGTCTACCTTTTTTATCAATGGCAGTCATTTGTCCATCATCTTTAATAGATAGGGTTGTCATGTCATAATCATTAAGGTTTTTAGCATCGTCAACATTTAATTTGTAGCCATTATGATCTACTAGCATACCTGCTTTAGAAACAGAAAAATTTCCTACTCTTGTTAGAAGAAAATTGTTGTTTTCATCATATACATTAAAAAATCCTTCCCCTTCTATTGCAAGGTCAAGAGGTTTATCTGATTGAACTAAAATCCCTTGATCAAACACTCGAAAAACTTGATCGCCCTTTACACCTGTACCTTGTGAAGGGTTTCTTTCCATTAGCTCATCAGAAACTGGCGTTCCTGTAGTTCCTAACATATCTCTTAATAACTCTTTAAACTCAACGGATGTTTTTTTGTAACCAGTAGTTTGTGCATTAGCAATGTTATTTGCAATTGCATCCATTTTACGTTGATGTGCATTTAGTCCACTCTTACTAACACTTAACGTTCTATTCATTACTAATCACCTACCTAACTTTCCCGACTTCACTAGCCGATTTTGCTAACATTTGATCGATAGTTTTTATTACCTTTTGATTCGTTTCAAAATTCCTTGTTATTTCTATCATTTTTACCATTTGATCTAGTGGGTTAACGTTTGACTTTTCTAGACTGCCTTGTACTATTTTTGTATCGTTAACTGTTGTTTCCATACCATTCTCTATTTGATAAACACTATCTCCCAAAGGATTCATAAAGTCAATATTCACCAAATTAACGATATCTAATTGATAACTTTTCTTGCCATTAAGATTTACTGCACCATTTGAGCTTATTGTCAGTTCTTTATCATCTACATGCATCATAACATCTTTTCCTGTAGAAAGATCTTTTCCTAACACAGGCTCACCGGTAGATGTAGTTAATATCCCTTGTTGATTAACTGATAGTTTTCCATTTCTTGTGTATCCCACTTGAGAATCGGAAAGCATAATTTTCAAGAATCCTTTACCTTGAAGCGCGATATCAGTATCTATTCCTGTTTCTTCAAGATCACCTTGTGCAAAATCAATATGAATCCTGTCAACTTCAACACCAAAACTCATATCTCCAATTTCTCTTTCTTGCGCAGTTCCAGCAAGCGCACCATCCATATTTTTAATACTTCTTTTTTGTACTTCTTTTGCTAATAAGTCCTGTTGTTTAAATGATGCTGTAGATGCATTTGAAATATTGTTAGCAACTATAGTTTGATGTCTTTCTTGAACAATCATTCCTGAAGCAGCTGTAAATAACGCTCTAATCATTTTGCTCACCATCTCTCTTTTCTTCATCAACTCGTAAATTATCGGAATATATCATACCAAGTTCTCTTGCCTTTAATTCTATTTTATAATCTGAATATTTTTCATACCCAGTTGCTGATAAAAGTAACGCACCTATTATCATGCCTAGACCGATACCTTTTATTGTCTGTGGTGAAAAAAAATTTTTGATGATAACTAAGATTTTTTCAATAATAATAAATCACCCTTTCTAACACCTGACTCACTTGCTAGCGTATCTAAAAATGATTCCTCTTGTTTATCTACATCAAAGGAGCCATTCGTTGCTACAGACATTTCTTCCATTTCTTGAACACAATCATCATCAATAGAATCATTATATTTAACAATGCTTTTTTGCTTTGAGACAATACCAATATTTTGCCTCTGTAGCTTTGCAATGCGTTCTTTCATCTCGGTTATTTCATGTTGATACTCAATTTCTTCATATGTATTATTCACCAAGCGTATTGGTGGTTTGCTCTTTTCTTCTTCGAATATTTCTTTGAATAATGTTTTAGATTTTTTTTCTTGAAAATAGCTAAACACAATCAATAATAATCCGATACTTATAACGAGATAAATCATATTAATTCAACTCCATTTTGGGATAAATTACTACGTAATTTCATGAGTAATTTACCATGTATTTGTGAAACACGTGATATGGATACATCAAGGACTTCTGCAATTTCTTTCAAGTGAAGTTCTTCATAATAATACAAGTTTAATATTATTTTTTCTCGCTCACTAAGTAAGTCAATCGCCTTGACTAATGCATTTGATTTTTCTTCATTTTCTACTTCTAGTACAGGGTTTGGAGATTTGTCATTTTCTATAAAATCAAGCAGTACAAACTCCTCTTGATCACTAGAAAATAGTGTTTCATCTAAAAAAGTAGTCGACAAAAAATGCGCTACTACATAACTATCACTTAATTCTTCCATAGTTATACCTAAGAACACACATACTTCTTCATCGGAAGGCTCTTTTTGTAATTGTTGTTGTAACAATTGTTTAGCCTTATACACTTTATTCAATTTATCAATCTTGCTTCGAGATACTGTTCCATTTTTTCTTAATTCGTCATATATTGCACCTTTTATTCGCCATTTTGCATAGTGTTTAAAAGGGACATTCTTTGACTGATCAAATTTATTAAAAGCATCAATCAGTCCAATGACGCCTAAAGAAATATAATCATCTCGGTCCATACCTTGTCTAGTATTTATCTTAATCTTATCTACAACGTCTTCTACTAAAGGTAAATAATCTAGCAATTGATTTTCTTCTACTTGGCCATATCCGTATTTGTTAATCAATACTTACGCCTCCCTAATTACCTTCTCTTCATTTGTTTTCTCATTTCATTAAATACAAAGTTTGTTAGTTTTTCTTCAACTGCATATTTAAGATCCTGAAATTCTACACCAACCTTTACTTGTTCTTCATTTTTGCCTATTGATTCTTCTATTCTTACAGTTTTGCCTATAACATCTATTTCTCTATCTTCAATCTGTAAAGAAAGCATTAGTTGTTGATCTTTTTCCATTGGTTCGTTAATGATTAATCCTGCACCCGAGGCACTCAAATCTACCGAAAAACATGAATTGGCACAATCATCCTTAAACTTATTTAAGTTATCTTCTAACTCATCATCATACTCTTGGTAAGAAACCTCTAAAACGACAGGTATTCTTACACTTTTTCTTCTTTGTACTTGGTGAAATGATTCTGGAAATTTTATTTGGTACATCAGAACAGTATCTTTTTTTCGATCTACTATTTCTGTTGTAAACTCATAAATTTTATTATTCTTAGAATAGTAAATAACTTTTATGCGTCGTCCAAGCGATAATGGAATCGCGGTTCCATATGCAAATGGCACACCCATAAAAATATGATTCCCAACAACATCTTGAATCTTTGTCTCTCCTAATTTTTCATCTTTCAAATTATAGATTTCTAATTTATCATTTACATTTACTACTAATGCCATTAAATCCACCACCTGTTTTTTATCTAAATACTTTTATTAATCGATTATATACATCGTTTAATGTATTTATTTTCATATTAGTTTTTTCTTGGTTTAATAATTTTGAGCTAATCATATCTACACATTGTGTCGCTGCTGCAGTTGGAAATAATTCTACAAAGGCTCTTCTTTCCATAACTGCTTGTGATACACGGACATCATCAATAATATAACCCATTTGCTCTAATTCTATATCTAAAAAATTTGATACAGTGTTTGATAACCGGTCAAAAGTTGTATCTGCTTCTTCTGAGCTAGATACACGGTTAACAATCACTTTAATCTGTTGCTTTAAATCTAGTTCATCTATGGCTTTTATGACACCATAGGCATCAGTTAGTGATGTTGGTTCAGGCGTTGTAACTAATAATACTTCTTCAGAAAAAGTAATAAATGACATCATATTCATTGAAATGCCTGCTCCTATATCAATTAGAATCACATCTACATCGTCAAGGGTTGCAAACTGTTCTTCAAACCAACGTTCTTTTTCTTCGTCTATATTGGTCATTTTTATTATGCCTGATCCACCAGGAATTATTTTCACACCCTCTGGTCCATCAATTATTGTTTCACTTAACAATGCGCTCCCAAAAAAAACATCATAAAGTGATTTTTTTGGATATAGGCCTAATACAACATGTACATTTGCAAGTCCTAAATCGGCATCTATAACTAAAACTTTTTTGCCTTTTTTTTGTAAATCAATAGCAAGGTTAACCACAAGGTTCGTCTTTCCTACCCCGCCTTTTCCACTTGCAACACTAATGATTTTAATATCTTTGAATTTTTTTGTTTTAAATTTTGTTTGTGGTGTCTCAGATTGATGACTGACCATTTCTCTAAGCACTTTTGCTTGATCACTCATATTTCACCCCACAAATACTTAAATAATTGGTCTTTCTTTGCGTGCTCAATATCATCTGGCACGTTTTGACCAATACTTATATAACTAATAGGTTTATTGGTTACATAACTGGCATTAAGTATATTTCCAAAACTATAAGTTTCATCAAACTTAGATAAAATCAAACTGTCAAACCCTACAGTTTTGTAATGTCCTATTAGTTTCATAAAGTCAGTATTCTTAGTGGTCATACTCAACACTAAGTATTTGTGCATATCACTATACCCTTTTATATACTCTTCAAGTTCATTTAACTGTCCAATATTTTTTTGACTTCTACCTGTTGAATCTATAAAAATAATATCCTTATCTGCAAATGATTCGATTGCTTCTCCAATTTCCGATGGAGAGAAAACAACTTTAATCGGAATTCCTAAGATATTTGCATATATTTTCAACTGTTCTACAGCACCTATTCGGTATGTATCAACAGTGATTAAACCAACATTCTTCTTGTTTTGTAAACACTCATGAGATGCTAACTTTGCAATAGAAGTAGTTTTTCCAACACCTGTTGGTCCAATAAACATGCGTATACGTCCAAGGTTTTCTTCTTGACACGCCTCTACTTGAGCAGAAACACGTTCCTTGATGAATTCGTATAATGTCATCTTGGTAATATCAGTCTCTATATTTTCACAGTACTTCTCAAAATCAGCAATAACATCACTATGAAAATCCATTTCTCGCATAATGTTTTGGTAAAACCCTAAATTTGTTTGCTGTATCTCTTCTTGTATCTGGCTTGATTCGTTAGTTTCTTTTAAAACTTCTTGTTTTGCTTCAGACTGAGTTATTAAATGAATAGCTTGCTTCAACTCTCTCACTTCATCAATAAATTCTTCTTTAATTTCTTGTTTTAGAGATTCAATATTTAGCTTTTCTTCTTCTTTGTTTGTCTCATCTTTATAATATTTTTTTATTAATCCATTTTTATTGTTTTTGTTTACATCTACTGCAGCAGTTACTTCTAATTGTTTTCTTTTTAAAAAACCTAAAAAGCCTTTTTGTCTGACATATCTATTGCTCACAATTACAGCATCGTTTCCTAGTTCTTGTCGAATGGTCACCATGGCTTCATACATATCTTTGGCTAAATAATTTTTAATCATCATCGATTCTCACCATTCCTATCCCTTCTAGCTCAACTGTGTTAGGTATCTCATTTAAAGACAGTACAGGTACACTTGGAAATGTCATTTCAATGAGTTTTTTAAATGCAACTCTCGATCTAGGAGACGCCAATACCACTGGTCTTCTTGTTGCATTTTCAGCTAGTATAAAGTCTAAACTTTCGAGTATTTTAGTGTTTTTATCTGGCTCAATAATTGGCATTGATCCTTGAATTGACTTCTGTATATGCTCATGTATATACTGATCAAGATTAGGATGAATTGTAATTATGTCCATTTTATTTCTTTCATCAACGTACTCGCCAACTATGTTTCTACCAATTTTATATCTAACATATTCTGTAAGCACTTCAGTATCTTTAATATTGCCTGCATAATCTGCCAATGTTTCTAAAATAGTTAATAAATCTTTTATTGAAACCTTTTCCTTTAATAAATTTTGAAGAACCTTTTGAACTTCTCCAATTGTCATTTTTTCAGGAATTAATTCTTCAACTACAGCTGGATATTTTTCATTTATATGATCTATTAACTGTTTAACCTCTTGACGACCTAATAACTCATGACTATGGGTTTTTATAACTTCGCTCAAATGCGTTATCATAACAGCCGTAGGCTCAACGATAGTGTATCCTCGCATTTCAGCCTTGTCTTTATCTGATTTATCAGCCCAAATTGCAGGTAATCCAAATGCTGGTTCAACAGTTTGTGTTCCTGCTATATCAATTTCACTATTTCCAGGGTCCATTACTAAAATACCATTAGGTTGAATTTCTCCCATGGTCATGCGTGTCCCTCTAATATTTATACTATAGGTATTTGGCCCTAAAGATAAATTATCTCTGATTCGTATAGGTGGTATTAATACACCTAATTCCGCTGCGTTTTGTCTTCTAATAGCAGCAATTCTATTTAAAAGGTCTCCTCCTTCAGATTTCTCAATTAAAGGAATTAGACCATATCCAATTTCTAATTCAATTGTTTCAAGTTGCATATAACTTGTCACATCTTCTGGTTCACCTGATTGACTCTCTACTTCTTCTTCAGCAGGCATTAATGCCTGAGCCTCACTTTGTTTTTCTTCTTCTCTTAATAAATAAGCTATAACGCCACACACAGCACCAATTGCCAAAAATGGTATATTAGGCAAAGCCGGAATCATTCCCATAGCCAATAAAACAACCGATGTAACGCCTACTACTTTGTATGATGACAGCAACTGACTTGTTAACTCATCTCCAAAGTTTCTCTCAGATGTTGAACTAGTCACTAAGATACCAGAAGCTGTAGATATAAGTAATGCAGGAATCTGACTTACAAGTCCATCTCCGATTGTTAAAATACCAAAGACTCTTACTGCTTCACCTACCGATATGCCTCCTTGAATAGAGAAAATTATAATACCACCAATAAAGTTAATAAATACTATGACGATACCTGCAATGGCATCTCCTTTTACAAACTTACTGGCACCATCCATGGCACCGTAAAAATCGGCTTCTTGTTGAAGCTTTTGTCTTCTTTCTTTTGCTTCTGTTTCTGATATTAATCCAGCATTTAAATCTGCATCTACACTCATTTGCTTTCCTGGCATAGCATCCAATGTAAATCTTGCAGCTACCTCAGCAACTCTTCCAGCTCCACTAGTAATTACAATAAATTGAATAACAACTATGATTATAAAAATAATTGCACCAACTATATAATTATTACCTGTAACAAAACCTCCAAAAGCCTGGATAACCGCACCTGCATTTCCTTGACTTAATATCAAGCGTGTAGAGGATACATTAAGGCCTAATCGAAATAAGGTCGTAACTAACAGTAATGTAGGAAATACTGAAAATTCTAGTATGTCTTTAGAAAATAACGTTAAAAGTAGTATGATGATTCCTAAGGAAATATTTAAAGTCAAAAAAATGTCTAGCATAAATGGTTCCATTGGTATAATAATCATTGCAATAATACCAATAACACCAAATGCTATCATTATGTCCATATTATTTAGTATTCTCTTACCTAGGCTATTGTTATTCATATGTTACCTTTTCTTATGCTCTATATTTGTTTTTCATCTGGTATACGACTGCTAATATTTCCGCTACTGCTTGAAATAATTCACTAGGTATTTCCCTACCTATGTCAACGTTTTGATATAAGGATCTAGCTATTAATTTGTTTTCTATAATAGGTATTTTTTCTTCTTTGGCCCGCTCTCTTATTTTTGCAGCAACAAAATCTGCTCCTTTTGCTAAAACAACTGGCACTTCATCTTCGTCATTTTTATATCTAATAGCCACAGCAAAATGTGTTGGGTTTGTAACAACAACTGTTGCATCTGACATGGCTGACATCATTCTATTCATTGATATTTCTTTTTGTTTTTGTCTTCTAAACGATCTTACTTCAGGGTTACCTTCCATTTGCTTATACTCTTCTTTGACCTCATGTTTTGTCATACGCAGTTGTTTTTTATAGTCATATTTTTGATATGCAAAATCTATAATACCAAGAACCAACATAATAGCCGCAACGCGAATTAATAAGTCAAATATAAGATTTTTAATAAAAGGATAAATAGCTGTGATATGTAGCCCAGTAATAGAAAAAATATCATCTATATGACTTTTTACAAATGTGTAAGCAATAACACCTACAAAAGCAAATTTCAAAATCGTCTTAACAAGATTGAATAATGTTTTTTTTGAAAACATATTTTTTAATCCTGATATAGGATTAATCTTACTTAGTTTTGGTTTTAGTGGATCGGTAGATCTAATAAATCCTACCTGTATAATATTTGCGAAAACACCTGCAATCATAACCACAACAAATACCAAAGCTGTTACTTGGAAAAAAAAGCTTACTGACATTTGATACAGTCCAATAAGATTGCCTTCAGTTAAAGGCGTATTTAATCGCTCTCCAAGAATATATGCTAAAAATTCATATATCTTTAGTACACCTTGGTCTCCAATACCAGCCATCATAACCAAAATAACAATTAAAATAATAGAGCTTGTTAAATCAGGACTCTTGGTTGTATTACCTTTCTTTTTTGCATCTTGTAGCTTTTTCTGAGTTGGTTCCTCAGTTTTTTCGTCTGCATCAGCAAAAAAAATATAAGGCATTGAAAATGAATGAATATTAAATCTCACTTCCCCTACAACATTAAGCATTTCATTTTTCCTCATTGGAAAAATGAAAATAAGACATGTTAATATACAACCAAGCAATAGAATGCTATTCATCTATTTCACCATTTTTTTTAGCATTAATAAATCTAGATAAGTTTAATTGGTTCATCTTATGTATTTGATTATTTTTCAGTTGATTTATTTGATTTTCATCTTCTATTTTCTTTATAACTGATATGTTTTGCTCAGTAACACCTAAAACATAATATTCATCAAAAATGGCTACTATATTTATAGTTGATTTGTTATGTAAAAATACACGTTCCAATACTTTTACATTTTGTTTACTAGTAGACTTATCCAAATATTTTTTGCTCATTTTCATTGATATATAAATAAGAATAATGATTACTGGAAAAGCAACAATTATTTTAAGCAAACTATCATATACGGGTGAACCATTCAAAGTAACCACTCATTTCTATTGAACTAAATAATCTATAAAATATATTTCTATATCTAAGTCTGGATCAAATAATGTATTAATATTATCTTTTAATTCTTTTTTTATCAGATTTGTATTTTCTACAGTAGCAACATCTACAACCGTTTTCTTTCGAAGTGTATAAATAACAACATCACGTATTTGATACGATTTTTCAGTTATTGCAGTAACATCTTTTTCATCTGTACACCCAATCATCATATCTACTTTTAAATATCTTTTTGCAGTTCCTGCATTTAAATTAATAACAAATGCTGGAAAAGGTACTGTTCCTACTTCTTTTCTTTGCTTTACTACTGTACTATCACCTTCTGCAAAGAAAAATGATTTTGTTAAAAAAGAATATCCAAAAAATCCCCCACCAAAAAGTATGACAACAAGTAACACAATAATAATTATTAACGGTCCTTTTTTCTTCTTTGGTTGCTCTTGTATAACGTTATCTGCCAAAATATATCCCCCCATTGTTAGATTAGTATTCATTGTCTAATATTGTTTTTTAAATAGTGTAAAACATTTGAATAGATATAATAGTTCAAATTATCTAAAAACGTTCCCAAAAACGAGAAAAAACCACTGGAAAAGTAGCTCGTTTTATCGTATTATATTGAAAATTAGCCATTTTCATAGAATTCTACGGGCTAATTTTTTTACATCTTTTTATTTGTTTTACTACTAATATTTTCACATGAGAACACAAAAAAAGCAAGGAAAAACCTTGCTTTTTTACGTATTTTTACGATATTTTTTTCTACAAAATTTCGACAAATTATTATATAATTTGGCTCCATGTATTTCTTAAATCTTCAAGCATTTCTCTAACACCAATCACTTTTTCCAAATCATTTTTTATATTACCCTGAATCAGTTCAGAAAGCATAAATCCATACAGTTCGTCTAAGTTTTCTGCAACTTCACCTGTCTCCATATTTAATGTCAATTTCAACTCTTCGATTATACTTTGTGTCTTACCAAGATATATATTTTTCAAATTATAATCTTTGTCCTTTATTGCAATCTCAGCAAACCTAGAAAACTTTATAGCGCCATCATATAACATGATTAAAAGTTTTCCTGAATCAGCAGTCGTTACATTGTTTTCTTCGTATGTTTTATATGCATTTGATGTGTTGTAATACATTCGACTCTCCCCCGATTATCATTTACTTGTACTTATCTATAAATACGCCATCTTTTTGTATCTCAGCACTTTTATAAGCAGTGCTAACTTTACGCTTTATTCTTATATCATCCATGGCGTTTTTAGCTTCATTTTTTTTACTTGCAAGTAATAATTGTGTCTCTCCATCAATAGAAACGATACTTTTTAATATTTCAGCAACTATTTCTTGATTATGATTAATATACGCTACTTCATTTTGTAAAACACTATAGTTATATGACGCTTTTAATTGATTATTTGCATCATCAAATTGAGATACGATATATTCGGTTCTTTCAATTTTTCTTGATCGTGCTTCCATTGATTTTTCGAACAAGTCATATATATCTTCTTTTATCCAAGATTGTTGTTGCATGGCTATTTGTTCTATATTTTTTAGTAATTCAATGCGCTCCTCTTGAATTTTCCCAATATATTCTAGTAATTTTCTTTCTTTTAACATATTTGCCCCTGTCCTACATGCTATTTAATTGGCCCATAAGCCATTCAGATTGGTCATTCATTTGTTGCATCGCTTTTTCCATCTGAGCAAACATATCAAAGTAATAGTTTTCCTTTACTTTTAAATCGTCTAATAACTTTTCTATTCTTTTATCATATTCTTTTATTTCTCTTGTAAGTGCATTTTCTGACTCCGTTGTAGTACCTTCTAGCCCAGCTTTGTGTAATAAAAGGCCTTTATCTCCAGTGATGCTTATATTTTTTTCGATTACATCATTTAACTTTGTCCCTATACCACCTTCACTGCTAGAAAAAAGGTCTCTAATAGCTTCAGGTTGATTGGATAATGCGTCATCTAGCTTTTTCTCGTTTATAATTAACTTCCCACCATCTAAGTAATCTGGTGATGTTGTTATTCCTAAGTCAAATAAGCGTACACCTGCCCCTTCAACCTCACCATATAATGTATTTCTCATATCATATAAGACTTGCTGTACAGAGTTATCACTTCTTAATAGGCCACTTTTTGCTTTTTCTTCCCATTTTTCAACCTCATCATCAGACATATCTTTCTTTTGAGCATCGGAAAGTGGTGCAAAATCTGTATATCTTTTTTCAGTAACTTTGCTATTCAAATCATCAACAAGCTTATTATATGCTTCTACAAAACCCTTTATAGTATCTTTTACTGAGTCAGTATTTGTATTTATTGCTATATCTATACTTTCGTCTGTATCTTTTGTTAAAGTATATTTCATTCCGTCTATTGTAAAATTATTATTTGATCTTGATGTTGTTACGCCATCAAGTTCAAAAGTAGCATCTGTACCTGTTTGACTGTGCCCAGTCTCTAACGCATAATCAATTCCAATACCATCAGATAAAAAAGTTCCTGTAGTATCCTCAAATGCTATTTTATTATTAAAGCCTGTTTCTTTTGATTCAATCATGATTTTATTTGACAACTCACTATAGTACATTTTAACCCCTGCATCAGAGTTATTTACTTCGTCAAAAACATCTTGCATTGAATGCCCATCTTTAGTGAAATTAAAATCTATATCATTTATTTTGAATTCGATTGTGTCTCCACCTGCAAAAATATCATTAGTCAAATTTGTTTCACCTAAAGTAACAGATGTTTTTAGCGTGTTTTGATCACCACTAGTAAAGCCTAAATGACTAGCTGTTAAATCATCAGTATTTGTATCAAAAATTTGTACTTTATGACCTTGGGCAGATATATTTAATTTTCCACCTTGCTCTGAAACAGTTACCTTGTTTGTTCCAAAACTTGTATTAAACTTTTGTTGCAAATCAGATGCAAGCTCTCCAATATGTGCATAATTGCCACTTAAAACCATAGTTTTTCTGACGCCATCCACTTCAAAATCTACCATATCACCAGCAGATATATTAGATGGATTTGCAGATGTACCTTCCATTTCAGCAATATTGGAGCCTTCCCAATTATCAGTCTTAGCTACACGAATGTTAGTAATAGAATGAGAGCCAGATTGTGCATAGGCAGTGGGCGCAACTAATACCAGTGAAGACGAAACCCCTCCAACAGTCACATTTCCTGTATATGCATTAAATGTATTCGCTGAACGCATACTGTTCTTTGAACTAGCTATATCCAAATAACTCGATTGAAAATCTTTCAAACTTGAAATAACTGAACGATATTCTGTTTGTTTCCATTGTGCTAGTTGTTTATCCGCTCTGACATTGTCCACTTTCATTGATTCAATATTTATTAACTCTGTTACCATTGAATCTGTGTCCATACCAGATGCTATCCCTGAGATACTAATCCCCATTTCTACACCCCCTACTTTTACATCCTAATTAATTAATCGGTAAGTTCTTAAAATAATTTATATGTTACACGCCCATCCTATTTACAAGTGTGTCTAGCATTTGTTCAAGTGTTGAAATAACTCGTGCATTGGCTTGATAGGCTGCTTGAAATTTTATTAAATTGGCTGTTTCTTCATCTAATGAAACTCCTGATAATGATTCTTTTCTTTGGTTTAACTGTAGTAATAAGGTCTCTTGATTTTCATTATTACGCTCAGCTGCTTGAGTTTGCGTCCCTAGTAATGCCACAGAATCAGTATAATAACCATCAAAAGATGTTCCAGCAACATCTGATGTAATCGACATGGTAGATTGGTCATAATTACCAGTTACATATGTGCCGTAATTTGTAGCATCACTTACTGGAAATGTTCCATTTCTAAGTTGTGCAATTGCAAGGGCTCTATCGCCATTTCCTGATGCACTAGTGGTTTCTTTTTTCGTATTAATAAGTGAAACATCATCAACAATTGATTGATTCACTGTAATGTTTTTTGCACTAATTTGAGCCGAACCATCATTTGTCACATAGAAATCAATGCCACCATTTAAATCCGTTCCATCATCCCTATGCACTGTATTTATTGCAGTTGCAATACTGTTTGCCAATTGATCCAACTGTCCCATATACTGATCAATATTATCTAAGGCATCACTTTCGCCTGCCATGCTTCCAGTTTGCAAGTTCGCATTGGTTATTGTTGGCTCACTCACAGCCCCCGCAATATAATCCGCCCAATTTGAAGGCTCTGTATATATCACTTGTCCGTCTTTATAATCGCCTGACGAAACATTAACTGTATGCATATCTGTTACATCACCATTCTTTGCAATTGTAAGATTCCATCCACCAGCGCCATCTGGAACTGCTTTTCTCACGACTGACATTTCAGCTTGTGGATTGTCTTCTTGATTAAAATCTAGTAATACTAAATCGCTACCTGTGTCTTCTTCTATTATTTTAACTCTATTAAATTGATCTACCTCTGTTTTAAAATCCATGTGATTTGATAAATCATCTAATAAAAGGTCTCTTCTATCGTATAAGTCATTGGCTTTTATACCATTTATTTCTAATTTATGTATCTGGGCATTTAAGTCCCCTACTTGGTCTACAATTGAATTAACATAATTAGCTTCTGTTTCCAAAGAAGTAACTACATTACTTTGTAAACTCTCTAATTGTTTATACATATGATTTAATGTATCCGTAAAAGATACACCATTTTGTACAACTATTGTTCTAGCATTTGAACTTTCAGGTGATTTACTTAATTCTTGCCATGATTCCCACATATCGTTCATTATATTTGCAAGTCCAGAATCTCCTGGTTCTTGATAAATCATCTCCACTTGATTAAGTACATCTGCTGTGGACTTAAATTTTTCTTGATTAGAAGATTCAAATCTAATCTGCTCATCAAGCAGTGCATCCCGAACTCTTTCTATTGATACAACATCAACACCTGTTCCAAGTTGACCTACACCTACTAGATTATAGGTAGAGGAAGTTTGTATGTTAACAACTTGTTTTGTGTACCCTTTAGTTGAAGCGTTTGCGATATTATTACTTGTAACATTCAGTGAATACTGTTGTGATTGTAAACCACTCTTTGCACTATTAAAAATACTATTTATTCCTGCCATACTCAATTCCTCCTTATACAGATTTATTTATTGATGTGTTTAGCTGAGTTTGTTGATCTATCTTGCCATCTCTACCATATACATTCCCTGATCGCTTCATTTGATTTTGAATAATCTCAAACAATGTATTTTGATAGGCTATGCTTTGCTTTGTTAATATAAAGTTTATTTCCTGTTTCTCTTTAATGCTTTGATGTATGGTTTTCAATTCTTTTCCCAACAACAAAACATGCCCCTTTGTATTTAAAGGGGTTTTAATTTCGTCTATTTTAGTATGACCATAAATCTCTACACGATGTTTTTCTATAGTTTCAAGTGTTTCTACAAGTTCTGTCTTTTTTTCTACTATTTCTATTAACCGCTGTCCTTCATTGCTGATCAGTACTTCTTTTTCTTGTTCAAGTATCTCATCTAACTGCTTTAAAATAACTAACTGATTACTAAGTATTTCTTCAATATTCATCTTATGCTCCTAAATCAAGGAATCCTCTTGAACTTTCTGCATAATCCTAGCTGCTAAATCTTTCGAGGAAACTGAGTATGTTCCATTTTCTATAGCAGTTTTTATTTCATTTACTCTCTTGCTATTAAATGAACTATTATTTTTCATGTTCTCTACTTGTTTTTTTACTTCCTTTGATGCATCAGATATTTCTATATTGTCATTTGAATCAACTTGTGCTTTTTTATCAGTCTGATTCTTATTAGCCTTGTCAGTACTTTGAATACTTTGTAAATAATTTAATCTATTAATCCTCATTTTTTACCCCACCTTTACCTTTTTGTTCTTATATACTATACTATCGAACATTTTTTAAAAAGTTTTAGTTTTATTTCAAAGAATTAACTCTATCTTTTGGACTAATAATACTATTGACTCTTACACCAAACTTTTCTTCTATAACAACTACCTCGCCATATGCTATTAATTTTCCGTTTGCATATATTTCTAACGGCTCTTCTGCAAACTTATCTAACTCAACAATTGAACCAGGTTCTAAATCTAAAATATTTTTTATTGATGCTTTAGTTTTTCCTAATACTACACTTAACTCTAGCGCTACATCTAAAATCAAATCTATATTTTGACCAGAAGATGTGGTCCTAGTTTTTTTCAAATCCGAAAACTCAGGTTTTTGAACAAACACATTTGAATCATCATGCTTTCTATAGTCCAATTCCTCTTGTCTTCTTTCTATTAATTGATCTGCTTGATTAGGTTGTGCTTGCGGTGTAGACACTGGCACTGCAGTCTCTACTACTGGTTGTGCTTGTACAGGCTCCTCTTGAACCACTTCTTTAGTCTCTTCTTCAGGTGATAACCCACCCATCATTGTATTGACAATTTCATCTGCTGCTTCAACTGCAAATATTTGCATGATTTCACTATCTATTAAATCTTCAATTTTTAAATCAAAATTAATGTGTACAATACTTGCTTCGCTATCCATTCCTTGTAGTTCAGTTGGTTTTTCTTCACTAAGGACTTGTACTAGTGGTGGTTTAATATCAATAAACTTACCTAACATCTGTGATATCGCAGTAGATGCTGACCCTATCATCTGATTCATAGATTCTGAAACGGCACTTAACTCAATATCACTTAGATCCATGTTTGGGTTTGATCCGTCGCCACCCATCATTACATTAGCAATAATAGCTGCATCTTTTAAGCTTATCATCATTGCATTGGTTCCATTTAAACCTTCTTCAAATTGAACTTGCAACAATACATATGGCGCCTCAAATCTATCAATAAATTCTTTAAATGGTGTAACATTTACTCTAGGAGTTGTAATTTCTACTTTGCGATTAAGAATAGTGGATAATGTAGTCGCTGCTGTAGACATTGATATATTACCAACTTCTCCTAATATATCTTTTGACGAATCATTTAGCTCATTACTATTATTTACTTCATTGTTTTTCTTTAATAGCGAATCTATTTCTTCTTGTGATAAAAAACTATCATTCATTTCCGTCTATTTCCTTTCTAATATGATCGACTACTTGCCCTGATATCTTATTATTGAACATACCTGGTCTAACTAAGAATCTATCTCTACCTTCTACTTCCATCACTAGTGGTTCTTCGATTGTAGAGCTTAGTTGAACAACATCACCAATATCTAAGTCCACAAAATCCTCAACAGAAATGTCTGTTTTTCCTAAAAGAATCTTTAATTCTATTTCTGATATTAATAACTTGTTTGTAATAACATCTGTATAATTATTCTTTTGTTTTTTTGACCTATTCTTATCATGTATGCCTGTTCTAAGATCATCTTGAACCTTTTCAAAGATTTGATGTGGCATGCACATGTTTATAAGTAAGCTTTCTTCATCAATCTCTGCTTTTAGTGTGACTAGCACCCCTGAATCATTATAAGGTAAGACTTGGTTCATTTGAGGATTTGACTCAATAACTTCTAGCTTTGGCTCAACATCTAAATAGTCTGCCCACGCCATCTTCGAGGCTTGAACTAAGTTTTCAACAACTTCTTGTACAACTCTATGTTCAATATCAGTGTACTCTCTAGATTCTACTTCACTAAAAGTACTTCCACCAAAGAGCAAGTCAATCATATGGAAACCAAATGATTGATTTATTTCTAAAACACAATACCCTTCTAAGGGGTTTAGTGTATATAGTGCAAATATTGTTGGATTAGGAATAGACCCAATAAATTCTCCAAAAGTTACTTGTTCAACAGAACCAACGCTTATTTGTACATTTGTACGAATCTGATTTGTTAAAGTATTTGAAGCAACCCTTGCATAATTGTCATACATATTTCTAATTGAATAAATATGTTCTTTGGACAATTTGTTTGGTCTTTTAAAATCGTAATCCTTTATTTTTTTTTCAATTTTCACTTCTGTTTCATCACTATCTAATTCCCCAGTTGATATTGCATTAATCAAGGAATCAATTTCAGCTTGTGACAATACATCTTTCATATAACCAGTCCTTACTATATTGGTTTATATTTATAAAGCTTTTCCTAATGCTTCTAAAACTCTCTCAGCATTGAAAGGCTTTACAATAAAATCAATTGCGCCTTCTTTTATTGCATCCATTACCATGGCTTGTTGTCCCATAGCACTACACATTATTACTTTTGCGTTACTGTCATGTTTTTTAATTTCTTTTAAAGCTTCTATCCCATTCATTTCTGGCATTGTTATATCCATTGTTACAATATCTGGATTAGTTTCTTTGAACAACTCAACACCTACTTGACCGTTCTCTGCTTCTCCAACAACTTCATATCCATTTTTTTCCAAAATATCTTTTACCATCATTCTCATAAATACTGCATCATCTACAATTAATACTTTTTTTGACATTTGATACGCCTCCTAAATTTTCGATATATCCATATCTTATTTCGTCTTTATTAAGTGAGTAATTTCTTCAGCTATTTTAGTTAGAGTATACTGTTTCTCTACAGCCCCTACATCATTAGCAACTTTTGGCATGCCATAAACAACAGAGCTTTGCTCATCTTGCCCTATAGTTCTAGCTCCTTGGTTTCTCATTTTTAATAACCCCTGAGCACCATCTCGTCCCATGCCTGTTAAAATAACCCCTATACCATTCCCCTTTATAGTCTTAGAAAGTGAATCAAATAGTATGTCCACAGATGGACAATGTCCATTAACTTTATTGTGTTCAGTACCTTTTTCTAATGTAATGCTATATATACTACCCTTTTTAATAACACTCATATGATATCCACCAGGTGCAATTATTACTTTTCCAGGTTCAAGCTTTTCTCCATCACTACCTTCAACAACTTTTAGCTGGCAGTTTTTATCAAGCCTTTCTGAATATATTTTCGTAAAGCCTGGCGGCATATGTTGAACAATAACAATTGGTGGCATTTCTTTTGGTAGACTTGTCAATATATCAAATAATGCATTTGTCCCACCTGTAGAAGCCCCTATCCCAATAATCAATTGATTCATATTAGCATTTGATGATGACTTAATGGTATTCTCTTTTTTCAATTTTAATGATTTTGCAATGTTTGCTCTAGATGCTATTTTAATTTTTTCTATTAATTCTTCAAAATATACATCTAAATCCGTTCCTGTTTGTGGTTTAGATACAAAGTCAACAGCACCTGCATTTAGTGCTTCAAATACATTTTCTGACAATGCACTGACTACTACAGTTGGTAACGGATATTGTGGCATTAATCTTTTTAAAAAATCTATGCCATTCATTTTAGGCATTTCAACATCCAGCGTCATAACATCTGGTCTATGTTTAATAATCATATCTCTAGCTTCATAAGCATCTGCGGCTGTAGCAATAACCTCAAGCTCATGATCTTCAGATAAATGCTTAGAAAATGTTTGCCTAAAAACAAATGAATCGTCAATGATTAATACTTTTATTTTCTTCATATTATTTTACCTTTCGATAGATTGATGGCTGCACATATTGTAGGTCTGTTCGACTTCTATCTATGCTTTCAGAATGCCCAATGATTAAATACCCTCCTGGTTCTAAGGATTGATAAAATTTATTAACTAATTCAGTCTTTGTTTCGTTATCAAAATAAATCATTACATTTCTGCAAAATATAACATGAAACTTTTTCTTAAATGGAAATCTTTCCATTAAGTTGAATTTTTTAAACAAAACTTCTCTTTTTATTTCTGGTGAAACCTTAATAGTCTCACGATCAATATCTTTGAAATACTTAGATCGCCAATCCACAGGAACGCTTTCAGCCGAAGCTAGCGGATATATACCTACTTGTGCTTTTTCTAATACTTCAAGTGATATATCTGTTGCTAATAACTGCGTGTTCCATCTTCCATGATTTGTTTTGAAAAATTCTTTCATAAGCATAGCAAGTGCATATGGTTCTTCTCCAGAAGAACAACCTGCGCTCCAAATTCGAACGTCTTTTGTAAATTTTTCGTTCTCATGAATATATGGTAATATTTGATCTCTCATAAAATCATAATGCTTTTGTTCCCTATAAAAAAAAGTATGATTTGTTGTAATACGATTAAGCAGTTCATTTACTGCTCGGCCTGTTTTATCAGAAATAACATGATCATAATACTCTGAAAAAGATTTATAATTGTTACTCGCAAACAAGCTTTCTAATCTATTAGTAATCAACGATATTTTCTTTTCTGACAAGTTAATGCCAAAGTTTTGTTTTACATATGATGAAAATTTAATAAATTCTCTTTCTGTAATATCCATTTTGACCCCTACCTTACCCCAAACGCTAGCACTTTGAATTAGACTTAACAATTATTTGGTATTTATAAATATATCGGCATAAATATCATTTTCTTTATTGTTATCCCTTAGTTTTTCAAAGAATATCACTGTAGAAAATTTTCTTTTTTATAATAATTTATCTATTAAATGAGGAATACTTTCTATTACCGGAATCATTAAATTGACTAAACCCGGTAAAATAATCAAAAATGCCAATAAACCTATCAACACCTTCATAGGTAATCCAATAATAAATACATTTAACTGCGGCACTGTACGTGCCATAATCCCTAATATTACATCTGATAAAAATACAACCATAATAATGGGAATACCAATTTGGACTGCCGTTATAAAACTTTTTGAAAAGATATTTGTAATATTATATATATTGAAATCAGCTATAGTAACTGTCCCAAGTGGTGCAAAATTAAAGGTGCGGGCTAATGCATATATCAAAGTATGGTGACCATTGATTACAAAAAAAAGAATTAACCCTATCCAATAATAAATTCTGCCATATAATGTAATATTATTTTTAGTCATAGGATCATAAATAGTTGCCATAGAAAAACCCATTTGAAAATCTGTCATTTGTCCTGCCATTCTTATTGCTATAAAAATCAGATGGGTTATAAATCCCAATGATAAACCTAATATCAATTCTCTAAAAGTAAGAATAAAAAAAGTTATGGTTGATAATTCATTCGGCATATACTCAAATGGAATAGCAATATACAATAATAATGAAAGAATAAGTGAAAACCCAATCTTTATCATTGATGGAACATTTTGAACCGAAAACAAAGGACTAATGACTAAAAAACTAATAACTCGAATTAAAACTAAAAAAAACAATTGAAATTGTAATACTTCCATATCTTCTACCTAACTATATTAGAAATCTGACTAAATATACCTTCAGTAAAATCTCCAATTTTCCCGAAAAAATATGGTAACAATATTAATATTACTATAAATACTGCCGTAATCTTTGGTACAAATGTTAGTGTCTGTTCCTGTATTTGTGTTGTAGCCTGAAAAATACTAATTACAAGACCTACCAATAAAGCCACTATCAATACAGGGCCTGCTACTACAAGTATAGTAATAAATGCATCTCTAAGTAATCCAATAACCATAGTCTCACTCATGTTAACCTCCTAAAGCAAAGCTTTCAATTAATGACTTCACAACTAAATACCATCCATC
>PPCM01000554.1_pt1 | contig 29711 bp, 21 predicted proteins | sample 1555541 | NCBI WGS metagenome assembly PPCM01 (sample SAMN05284479, study PRJNA326546) | Marine sediment metagenome, whole genome shotgun sequencing project. | isolation source: marine sediment | place: Germany: Wadden Sea | collected 2012-09-05 | reverse complement strand
AGGCCAAGAAGCTGAAGGCTACTGTTGCCGCTCTTGAGCAGGAGCTCGCCGAGGCCAAGAAGCCTGTTGAGAACTCCGAGGCCGAGGAGCTGAAGGCCACAATCAGCACCCTTCAGAAGCAAGTAGCGGCAGGCGTCAAGGCCGGGCCTCTTATGAAGCGCCAGTACTTCACCCCGATTCATATGCTCATTATGGTAGTCCTGTCTATACTACTTGCGGTTGTCCTGTTCTAGATAGTTAAATGCCATGTACGATTTCTGTTGGTGTAGTGTGGGGTAATTGTGGGTGGAGAAGACTTGTGTTGCATTCTTGCCGGCGTGATGTTCCCTTTGGCTATATAGTACGCAGAGAAAATTGAACCCAAAAAATGAGCAACCAAGGGACAACACAACCAGACACTAAGGTGGACACCAAGGTGGACACATCCAGTACTGATCTGAGCAGGAAAATGTGGCAGCGCATTAACCCTGGATATACATCAGTCCCCGATCACTTCAAATCCGTTAGCCAGGGCGCCTTCACGACCTTTGATGATGATGAGAAGGATGTAACAGACAAGGCGCACTTTAGGCGTCGTGATGAGTTTACCAGCTACAACGAGGCGCGCATCCGTGGTGGTTTCGAGAAGCAGCGCGCTGCCCCGGCCCCCAAGAAGAAATAAACGACAAAACGCACCCAGTGCGCAATTTGCATTGAGTACGACCATGGGTTTGACAACCGGGCAACAGCGCCAGTCTAAAAATACTTGTGTTGTTTTCAGAAACACTCGGAACATCGGAACAATGCAAAAATGCGACATCTCCTGCTCTTTCTAATGGAGCTCATTTTCTTAGCGATGTTCATTATCCACGTATCGGCTCTAGACTGCCACTTTGACGGCATGATCACCGAGGAATACGAGTTGGACGTCCCTGTGGGAGAAGCATACAAGCTCCAAGTCCGTATCGATCCCCAGTGCGCCCCTTTTGTGGTGCTACCAATCCGCTTGACTGTGGACACAGGCTCCCACCCCCATTACCGAGTTGGGACCTATTACACTCCCACTCCGACAATAACCATTCAAAAAGACATGTTTCCGCCAGGCTTCGCGATCCCAAGCACCCACGACCTGCGTTTTGACGACTCTTCAGAGTTTGTGGGGGGTGTAACGCCCGTTAATCTCTACTATACCGAGGACCCGGCCTTCCCGACGATAACGTTCTCCATCTTTGAGGGCGTGGCCGCACTGGTGCTCACGTGCCTGTGCAGCGTCCTTGCGACGTCTGTTTGCTGTGTCGTGTGTCCCATCATCGTTCTCTGTGCCCTCGTCTTCAATTTGTTCATCTCGGCAGCATCCCACCCCCATCTTGACGCCCATCTCGATTCCAAGCTCCCACAGCTAGACATACACCCAACCCTGGCCCGCAGAGGGTCCCTCATCTCCCAGCGCGCGCCCTACTCCCCCGCCCCGGGCACCACAGCGCCTGACATCTCCCCGCATGTTCCCCAGCACCGCCCAGACATGCCGTACAACCCACCCGTGTTCTACCCCGCAGATAACCCCGCACAGACCATGCTGTATGAGAGGAGGCCCGCGCCGACGTACCCCGGGGTGGCTGAGGCTGAGGAGGACGTTGAGGGGGAGTGACGGGGACACTCGAAGAGACGACAACCATAACTCTAGACTTTTCATTTTTCTCAATAAAACGCGTGTTTTCATTTGTCAGGTGGTAAGGCAAGGCACTAGGTGGTTTATACGGGCGTGTAAATGCCGCTTTGGGGGTCGCGGGTAAAAATATAAATTCATGGCCACACATTACTATCGAAATTTGAGGGTCTGTTGCGGTAAGCATGATCATTATAGCACATTGGTCCGACTTTTTTTGTGTAACTATCGTTGCCTCCTTTGTCGCGAAACGCGCGCTAACAATGTTTGGTGGGTTCAACAATTGGGGGAGCCAGGCGCCAGGCACCACTAAACCTGTACAAGGCAATGACAGCGCCTCTTCTGGCCAGCCCGGTGCGCAACCTTCAGATCAGACTCCGGATGGTTCTACACTCGCAACTACACCAAGTATTTCTGTGGAACACATTCTCTCCGATCCCCATCCAACCAGCGCGAGTAATGGGTCTCTTAACGCTGGCCATCTTTCCCCATCAGGCGATTTGCCGAAGATGCCGCCCATAACGGACACCTACGACTTCTCCGAGCCTCCCGCCGCTTCACCAGGGCCCGTGATGGCCGATCCACGCATGATGCTCATGGGTCAGACCACAGTGGCTGTCAACAAGCCGACCCTGGCTGATTTGCTCGGACCTGCAAGACGAACTGTGTCGAGCCCACCGAAAAAAGTCCAAGCTGAGACGCCCGCCCCGAGCACCACCCACAACGAGGTAAACTCGCGGCCGAAACCGACCACGGGCAAGGACAACAATCAGTTCCAGGCATTCAGCCTCGATGTTCTCCCGCAAAGAGCAAAAATCAAAAAGAAGGCCAAGACGAGTGTCAGTAACGGCACAGCTTCGGGATCAACGACCGAAGGTAAGAATGCAGCGCCCGCCAATCCTTCCAAGTCCCCATCGCAAACCGCGCGGTCTAAACCAGCCAAAGAAGTCAAGCCCAAGCCCAAGCGTGTTGATGAGAAACGGCCGGTGGGTCGACCCAAGAAGATCAAGGACAAGGTGGCGAAGGGGACCGATAAGCCTAAGAGGGCCAAGAAGGCCCCGATCGACCGTCCAGCCCTCATCGTTCACGACGTCGACCCCACACGGAGCGGGGGCCACACCCTCACCCTACTGACTATCCAACCCAAGAAGGGCCGGGGTCGACCCAGGACCCAACCTGGGGACACTGGGGTGGGTCCCCCGCGCCCAAGGGATCGGGCCAAGATGGAGAAACGCATATCACGGGCGTATCCCGATCCGTTCACCCAAGTTTTAGATTTATGGGAGATGCCGCGATCGAAAGATCGCAAGAATTGGGCGGGCATAATCACACATCGATTCCCAGGCCTTGTCAACGGCGCCGAGGTCACCATCGAGGTCGACGCCACCAACAAGGCCCTCACCCGAATCGTAGATCAGGTCGACCCCGCCCCACCAGGGTCTGCCCCCGCCCCGCCTGGGTTCGGCGCATCGGGGTCGGTGGCCATGCTGCCAGACCTTGTGCAGGGGTCCGTCATGACTGAAATCGTCCGGCTTGATGAACCACAGACGGCTAGCGTGTTGTTCTTCCCGAATGGCGCCACATCTGAGGGTCGCGCGCTATGTGAGGTAGGGCTAAGAACATACTACAAAGCCTCAGCAGCAGTGTTCAGAGCCAACCTACAAACCACAAAATGGACCCACCACGCAGGCCTGACACCCGCCCCCGCCCCCACCGAGCTGGACGCCACCCTTGCCTTCCCCCACTACGACCCCCGTGGAACGGGTTGTATCTGCTCATGGCCATACCACTTCACGCCAGACAAAATGATCGTATGTTCCATATGTAATAGGGCCCAGCACCGCGAATGCTACGACTTGAGCCCTGACTTTGAATGTGGCGATTTTAGATGCCTGTTTTGTGACAGGGATGTCCTCGGAAAGGGCAAATACCGCCTCGGAAAGAAGAAGTACATGACGTTCATGCTAGAACGCACAGTAGACGGTCCCGTACCCGCAGACCTCCCCCTGGTTCTCGAAGACGTCGTTCCCACACGGCTAACTGAAGAAATTCACGAGGAATGGGACCAGCTCGTCGACGCCGCGATAGAGGCGTGCAGGGCCGCCGAGGAGGATGAAGACGAAGATGAAGACTGATGGCCGGGTGGGGGAGGCTCGGTCGGGAGGCTCGGTCGGGCGGTGGATGGATGCTATTTTGTGCAAAAGTTATAAATGACACACGACATATAAACTATAAATTATTATATATCGTTATTGGTGTCATGTGTCACTGTGCAAGGGAGCGATTGAATAAACGTTGGTGTGGTACGGGCGGCTTTTAGTTCGAGATTTGTGGACCAAACTAAAGTTTTTAGAAGAAAACTACAAAATGTCTGACGCTGAAGCAGAAACACAAGATATCACCATTCCTCTGAGCGCCGAAGACCCAGAACCTACGGTTGAAGAGACTGTGGATCAGGAGGAGGAGGCCGAAGAAATCCCCGTTGAAACTGAACCCACTGACGAACCCCAGGAGGCCGCTGAGGAGGACGACGGCAGCTCTCTCGAATTTAACTTCCGTGAGATGCTCTGGGACAAGTTTGACATCACCGAGAGCCGCATCCTCGACGGCAAGAAAACTATCAAGTCTGTGATCGCGTACGGGCACTTCCTCGAGCAGCTATGCGAGCGCTTCGGCAAGGACCTGCAACTGACCGGCAAGAGCTTTGCCAAGGAGTCCATCCCCGACAAGTGCGGCACCTTTGAGCCTGCTTTCGACTCGATGAGAGATGAGATGCTGGCGCTCACTGGGGCCCTCGGTGAGGTCTCGGCGGCCATCAAGGAGCGCATCGACACGCCTCTGACGCAGCTCAAGCGCCGCCTGAAGGTAGAACACGAGCGTATGAAGAAGGAAGAGGACCGCGTGGGGAAGGAGAAGAAAATTGTCCTTGCTGCCTTCAGAAAGGCCGAGGCCGCCAGCAGAAAGGCCGCGGAGGACGCAGACAAGGCCGAGGATGCATGTAACCAGGAGAACAACGAGCCCGGCCAGGTTCCCACCGTTCTTGCCCGACTCAGCGAAAAAGCGGCCAAGACGCACCGTGTTCGCCTCAAAGCTGACGAGACACACCAGGAGAAGGCCGACGCAGCCGTCTCCCGCCAGGTTCAGTACGCAGAGATCATGGGCCAGCTCTTCGACGTCGCCCAGGGCCTCGACGTCGAAAGACTCACTGAAGTCAAGGCTGCCATCGAAGCACTCGCTAACGCCGAGATTTCCCTGGGAAAGAGGATCACTGAGTCGGGTATGAGGATGCAGAAGGCCGCCGAGGCGATGGACCCCGTCGCTGAGGTCGGCGCGTTCGTTAAAGAACACAGATCTGACGCCGCTCCAGAAGCCTTGGTGAAATACGCCAAGCAGGAGAGTGGGATCACCATCACACCGCTCGCCCCCCGCCCGGAGCCCGCAGCGGCACCCGTGATCGATATGGAGGATATTCAGGAGACGGAACAGCCCGGTCAGACCCCAACACAACCCGCGGACACCCAACCCACCCAACCCACCTCGGAAGATGGGGTTGAAGTCGTCGCCCTCTTCGATTATCAGGCTGGTGAGCCCGCGGAGCTCACCATCGCTGCCGGGGACAGACTCACGGCTCTCGATGGCCTTGACGGCCCCTGGTGGAAATGTCGCGCGGCTTCAGGTGAGGAAGGTCTCGTGCCGGGGAACTACCTCAAGAAGGCCGGCGGGGAGGAGACGGGGACCGTCCTGTATGACTTTGACGGCGGGGACGACGGCACGATGACCGTTAAGGAGGGCGACGTGATCGTGGTGCTTAGCAATGATGGCGATTGGATCCAGGCGAGCAAGGACGGCGAGGTCGGGCTGGTGCCGACCAATTACGTCCAACTGTAGGTAGACTGATAAATATGGTTGTATCAAGCGGCGTTTGGCGCAGATTAAGTGGCGGTTCTGTGAATTCGTATTTATAGTTTTGTGAAACAAGCTACTAACTGTCAAGACATTCGCCTTTCAAGCTTAGTACACGGCTTTTGAGCCGTTAAATATCGGGAGATATAAAACGGTGTCATCAATACGCCGCAGACAAAATGATCCCTCCGCCGTTCTACTCAACGAACCTGGAAGAGACTGTCAGTGAGGAGGATGCTCATGCATCTGCGCTCAAGAACGCCAAGATGATTGGCATGCAGCCCGTCCAACAGAGTATTTTCCTCGTTGTGATCTATTTCATGCTTCGGCCTGGCGCCGTGAGCCTTTACAGCATCTACATGGTCATCAATCAAGTCCAGGGTGCGATCACGAGCGCCTTGTCGTTCAAGAAGGCCTTCCGCTACGTCCAGCTGCCTACCAAGGAGATTTTGCCGTACATCCTGATGTTTGTCGGCATCAACATTGGCAAGTCCCTATTCATCCTCGGGAGGCTGTACCAGGCGCTCAGCAGTGTGTCTGGAGCTACCCCGCCGGCCCTTTCCGCAGTCCCTTTCGGTTCTAAATAGTTTTTTTACGTGGCTGTGTTGACACCTTTGAGTGAGCTTCAGTGCCGGCCGCAGGAGGAAGTCATCAGCCACGTGTCACCTCAGTAAAGGAACGCCGGAATCAGAAATAACGATTTTGAGGGTTGAAACGCTTACATTAACAACAAACTGAATATCGTCCAAAACTATAAATATATATAAATGGGCGACGTCGCAAAATTCAGAAAATGCTGAGCAATAGCGAGAAGAAGCTGCTGTTCGGCATCTCGTTGATGTCACACATTTTTCTATGCACAGCACTGGCCAGCACGTTTGATGCTTTAGTTGAACAAACCGTGAGCTCTGTGCTTCTTTGGGTTTTTGTCTTCACTCTCCTTATAGGCAAACTGGTACTTATCCCAGTCAATTTCCACAACTACTGCATCATTTTATCCGCCGCAGCCGTTGATACCGTCACCGTCATAGCCCTTGTGGTTCTCAGCTGGCTATCAACGGACCAGCTCCTCTGGTTCCAGCGAATTGCAGCCTTCCTGCTGCTTCCGTCGTTTGGTATCATGTTGTACGGGGGAATGTCTATTGTCTGGTCCTGGGCCATCTCACACGTGGGGGCCCTTCTCGCAAGAATCGGCCGAATGATGAAGTCGAGCGAGGAGACCGAGGAGGCGAACACTGAGGATGGGGATGGGGAGGAAGGAGAAGGGAGTGAGGGAGAGTCCAGTGATATTGGAGATGAGGTACCCGAGTGAGAAGTACCTGTGCTTTATAACCAGAAGAGGGGGGAGACCACGACACGATAAGGATGATAGGACTGGGGATCATGGACACTGAAGGGGCGACATGGGACATAAATGAACCGACATCCCGCGAGGACGCACCCCACACCCATCCCCGGAAAACATTATATTGTCTGATTGCCCGAACAACAGGTTCAATAAACATTCAGCATCATCTTAGCTTCTCTATGAGAAGGCATCGACGGTGGACGAGGTCGTTCGTAACCTACATAAGCCTGATGCATGCCAATAGGTACACATATGTCTGATATCTAGATTCTGTTGTGCCATCTAGATTCTTCATCAGATTTCTCATTTCGGGGATCTCACTAAGCACTCCTAGGCTAGTCAGCCAGGTGCCTGGATCCCCCGGGCCGTCCGAGCGGATGGTGACCGAAACTAAATGGGCACATCCCAGATTTTCACTTTACAGATTCACAATACAAAGAATGGCCGATAGCACGTCAGGTGATGCACACAGCGTCGGTTCTATCAACGAAACGGGAATAGATACCGATGCTTACCTTCTTGGTGACGATATTGAAGTCTCGGGAGGCGATGAAACCGTCGAACTAGGCGACAATGTAACTGTTTCGTATGTCCCGGGCCGTATGGATCGTCTGCCCTGGACGCTGTGGCACACCTACTTTGTCCTTGCCCTTGGCGTCTCCTGGATCCTCGACGGTCTCGAGGTAACGACGATTTCCCTCATTGGCAATGTGTTGAAGGATCCTGTCCACGGGCTGGGCCTTACTCAGACGGAGGTCGGTCTGTGTGGCACTGTGTATGTCTGTGGTGCGGTCACTGGCAGTCTTTTCTTCGGATTCCTTTCCGATCGCATTGGACGCAAGAAGCTTTTCTTTGTTTCGCCTTCGGTATATCTTCTCTCAACTTTCCTGACATCACTGACCTTCTTTCGTGTCTGGCTATACATCTGTCTTTTCGTCACGGGCTTTGGCATCGGTGGCGAGTATTCAGCGATGAATTCCGCCATCAACGAGCTCATCCCCTCTCGAATCCGCGGTGCTGTCGACATCCTCATCAACGGCACGTATTGGCTCGGTGCGGCCATCGGCGGCACTATGACGACCGTTCTCATGGAGTCCGTCGGCACCTGGATGCCGTCTGTCGCGTGGCGTCTACCCTGGATCATCGGCGCTGTGATGGGTGTTGCCATCTTTGTCGCAAGAATCATGTTGCCGGAGTCCCCAAGATGGCTCCTCAGTAGAGGTAGGACCGAAGACGCCGAGCGTATCGTCGTTCGGCTCGAACGCTACGTCGCCCGCCACGGATGGCGCAAATCCAAATTCATCTGCCCCGAGAACGAACAGCACGCCAAGGAGCTCGGTGTGGCACCGACCACCATTTCTACGCGGCCCGTCTCGTACGGCACGGTGCTATCGGTCGTCTTCAAGCAGTACAAGACGCGCGCCTTCCTCTCGTTCGTTCTGATGACGGCCCAAGCCTTCTTTTACAACGCAATCTTCTTCTCGTACGCTAGTAAGTCATACATCACCTCCAAGCACCGCAGCTCACCCAGGCATTCTCTCATCGTACTTTGGAGTCCCTAAGAACGACACTGGCCTGTTCATCATTCCTTTCGCCATCGGAAACTACGCTGGAGCAGTCATTCTTGGTCAGTTCTTTGACCGTGTGGGCCGCAAGGTGATGATTGCGGGAACTTACACCTTATCGGCCGTCCTCCTCACTCTATCGGGCGTGTTGTTCGTTTGTGACGTGTTCAACGCCGTCACACAAACCCTTGCATGGTCTGTCGTCTTCTTTGTTGCGTCTTCCGCAGCTTCCAGCGCATACTTGACCGTATCGGAGATCTTCCCCGCTGAGGTGCGGGCGGTCGCTATCGCAATCTTTTATTCCTCCGGCACAGCCCTTGGCGGAATGATTGGCCCGCTGCTGTTTAGTGCTCTCATCAATCCCGACGACAAGACGACGCTCTTCGCCGGATATGAGTTCGTCTCGGTGCTGATGGTGTTCGCCGCCATCGTCGAGCTGCTCTTTGGTGTGGAGACCGCCGGGAAGACGCTGGAGGAGATCAGCAAGCCGGTGACTGAGGAGAAGGACAATGGCGAGGTGTAGAATATAATAAATATTAGGGGTTAGGGCTGCTAGAAGTAGCTAATTGTCAGTGCATTGCAGCCACTATAAATCGTCATATAAATTGAATAATGTTTCAAGCCGCCCGTAAGAGTGGCTTGACCGTCGAGACCACACGGGCGGCACCATCAATGAAGTTGTCCTCTTTATTCAGAGCGGCCTTCACCTTGTTCTTGAGGTCTGGGGTTAAGATCTTCCCCATGGCCCGGAGCTTTCTGGATTTGCTTTTCGTCCAGTTCGTGATCGAAGTCAAGCCAGACATATCACTGGCTGGAACGTGCGAGTCACCAAAATGAACAGAAATCGTTAACGATCAGAGTGGTTATTAAGTCTGTAAATGACTATAAACCGGATCCCAACATTCCGGCATGAAGCTAGTGCGCGTGTTTTGTCAGTTCAGCTGTAGCTTCTGATCCTAAAGCACGAGCATATGGCAAATGATACGATTAGTGCTGTTTGTGCGTTCGCAAACATGGTTTCTCTGCGTTTAGAGAAGGAATCCGAGCGAATAATGGCCAGCGATTCTTTTGAGAAGCGTGAAGCAGCCCTACAGGCACTAATTCCTGATAGCGATCTTCATTTGCATCGCTGGCAGGTCACAGGCGTTCTCTGGCTTGATCTCCTCGCATCAATCGGCATGTCAGGCATTCTTGCCGACGAAATGGGCCTTGGGAAGACTATCCAAGCCTTGATGTTCTCTGTCCACCGCAATACCACCTCTTCCACGCCTCTCCCATCTCTCGTCATCCAACCGCCGTCCGTCACGGAGAACTGGCGTCGCGAGGCTCTCCGCTGGACCCAAAGCCCCATTCTTACTCTCCCATCCGCCCCCGCCGCCAGAACGGCCGCGTTGAGGTGGTTATTGAGCATGGGTGCCGATGGGACGAAAGCGCGTCGGGCAAAGTACTGTGCCCACGCCACACGCTTTGACGCGTTGGTGAGGGGAGAGGCGGAAGAGGCGCCGATCGTAATCGTGCCATACTCGCTCTTGGGCGACAAAAAGGTCAAGGCAGCGATGCAGACGGTCGCGTGGGGGACTGTCATCATCGATGAGGCTCAGAGACTCAAGAACAGAGCGGCGATGACATACAAGACAGTCCAAGCCATCCCCGCGAAACAGAGAGTGCTGCTGACAGGCACCCCCATTCAAAACTCGCCCGATGAGGTCCTCGCTCTCATCGGACTAATATCCCCAGACGTTAACACCATCCTAACCGACGCCAACGCCGACATCGCCACAAAGACGTCCTCCATGCCGGCAGAGGCCGTGGAGCCGTTCATACTCCGGCGAGAGAAGATCCAGGTGATCGACGACTTGCCGGAGATGACCCGAGTGACTCTGAAAGTTAAGTTAAGTGAGTCACATCGTGCTGTTTATGATGATGTTATTCGACGGGTGGACCTCGGGAATGTGGCTGGGGCGGTTGTCCGTCTCCGTCTAGCGGCGGCCCATCCCCTGCTGTGCTCTACGGTGTATCAAGCTGAGAGGCGAGCTTTATGTGAACGAGTGATCCAGGCCCAGTCCGAGGAGAAGGAAGATGAGGATGAGGCGCTGACCGGGGAGGCCCTCCTTGATGCGATAGACTGTGCTCTCGGCTGTCCAGTCAGCGAGCTGAACCCCGCCTCGGGTGACACCCCCGCCACCTTTCTCGATCCCTTTACCCACTCCAACACGCGCGCCGACTCACCCTTCAAGGGCCGCCTGTTCGACTGGACCCTGCCCGCTGCCTTGACTCTCGCCGGCATCGACCACACCCCACCCGACCTGGCCGCCGCCAAGCTCGACGCCGTTGCTGGTATCATCGCCAAACACCGGGCGAAGGGTGAGCGGGTCGCCGTCTTCACCCAATTCAGGTCAGTGCTGGACCTCCTCGAGTTAAGACTAGGGGCGGCCCCTCACCCCCCTCACCCCAGTCGAGTCCTCAGACTTGATGGGCAGACCCCCACCCCCGTCCGGCAGACCCTCATTGATGAATTCTCAGACCCAGCGGGTACGGCCGACGTCATGCTGCTGTCAACGCGGGCAGGCGGGGTCGGTATCAACCTGACCGCCGCCAACGTCGCCATCTTCCACGATCACGACTACAACCCAACGAGCGATGAGCAGGCTGAGGCGCGGGTCCATCGCATCGGCCAGACCCGGCCCGTGACTGTCTACAGGGTCGTGGCTGAGGATACCGTAGACGAGGCTGTGTTGGAGATCGCGAGACGAAAGGCAGACGCCAACCGCGCGGTGCTGGACGGCGTGACGGACTCGGCCGAGGCGGAGCTGGGCGATTACATCCGCAAAGCCAGGGGGGCGTGATATTAAACGAAATGAAAGTGGTGGTTGAAGCTGCTGGTTGTGTACCGTTGCTGGTTGGTCTACTCTTAATGCTGATTGCTGCCCATTGGTATTTGACCTTAAAGTGCACAAATTTCTACACAACTCAAAAAATGCCCCCTAAGGAGAAGAAGAAAGACGCCGCCCCTGTTGAGCCTACAGACGCCGAACTTACACCACTTGTCGGGAAATTTGTCTTTGATAATGGCTGTATCTATGGTTTGTGATCAATTCAACCCCTATAACACAGAGGGCGAGTACATCAGGGGTGAGGACGACGCTGTGTTCCGCCATGGACATGGAGTTTTCACCGAGTACCTCAAAGAGAAGGTTCCCGAGCTAGAGGACCAACTGAGGACCGAAGTTGAGCAGCAGGCCGCCCCCCGCACCGATGAGGAGCAGGAGGACGTCCCCGAGGAGGAAGCCGAGCATGTGAGGGCCCCTTCCCCCACCCCCATTGCGTCTGGCGTCAGCTACGAGGGCCACTGGGTCAAGGATGAACTTGAGGGCGAGTGCACCATCTCTTTCGCCTCTGGTGCGTGCTACAAGGGTGAGATCGCTAACAGCTTGTATGAGGGCCATGGAACATACACCTGGCCCAATGGCTCGTTCTACGATGGTCAGTGGCGGTCGGGGCAGATGCACGGGGCAGGCCAGTTTACCGATAAGGATGGCGTGTTGTGGGAGGGTACGTTCCTCAACAACAGCGGGCCGGGCCTGCTGAACCCCATTGAGTGCGAGTAGAGTGGTTTGTACAAATGATTTCACATACTATTGTTTTTTTTAGTCTCGCTGGCATGGGTTACGAATTGATCCAAGGAATCAGTGCAGTAGAAATTAGTGGCGATTTGCCCCACATGCCGACAAACCGGGGAGACCATTTGCCACAGTGTTTGTTGCCTAGAACCGGGTTTGGCGAATTTATAGCAAAGTATCCAAAAGAAACCTGATAACAACGCTCTTGTCGCATCATGTACAGTTCTAACGCGGCAAATGATCCCCAATATCCTTCGCAGGAAGGTGAAGCGGCTTTACACGCGTCCCAACCCCCTAAGCACGATGATGATGAATCTCATCAAGTGAATCCCCACACAGAGTCCGAATTATCAGAAGCACAAGGCCTCCCGCCCCCCATTGTGGTCCCTGTACACTTTCCGCGGGGTCATCCCCCCGGTACCTCCACTGTCCACAGCACCGCATACACAGACATTGTGATGACGCCACCCCCCGGCTACACTCCCACACGGGACATGGTGCCTGCGTTGTCCTCCACAGACATCATGGAGGGCGTATCTACCGTTGACCCTGTGACTCGTGCGACAATCATCATGCACTACCGCATTCGGGTGTCATATGGCATCTCACTGCTCTTTATGGCGCTTATGGTGCTCTGTCTAATCGCTATTGTGATCACTGTGCTCCTCATGCGGTTCTACTTCAACGTAATCTGGATTCTCGGCATCTTCCTCGTCACTATTGGGTGCGCGGGGATGTTTTTCGACGTCTTTGATATTCTTGGACATCGGCGCAGTCTCAAGGTCCCGAGACTGCTTCACATGCTGGACGTTGTCATCGGTATCATTGGTATCATCTCGCTGCCCACATTCCAGATTATCTCATATTTTGCAAAGCAGGTTAAGGGCAACAAGTGAGAAAGTGCGAACCGTTGTTCAAGCTGCACATATCTTTAAAATCTACGGTGTGATCATGATTGGCGCGTTTTGATGGTCTTGTTTTTAGAGCGATGCCGCATCAAACGAAAGCCGGTTGCCGGAGCGTTCGATTTATTTTCCATTCCGCAAATTTCACCAAAAGCTGCTCTGGAATGTATCTAGAGCAAGTGAAACTGGACGGATTCAAGAGCTACGCCGAGCCGGTAACGGTTTCGGCCTTTGACCCTCAATTCAACGCTATTACTGGCCTTAACGGTATGTAGACTATCTCCATCTTACCCAGGTTCAGGCAAATCGAACATCTTGGACGCCATCTGCTTTGTTATGGGTCTTACGGACCGCGGCCGCATGCGTGTGACGAACCTCAAGGAGCTCATCTACAAGAGCGGCCAGCAGCACGTTTCCCGAGCAACAGTTTCCCTTCAGTTCAACAACAAGGACGCTTCCAAGTCCCCCATAGGCTATGAGGATAAGACGATGATCACCGTGACCCGCCAGATCCTCGCCACGGGCACCTCCAAGTACCTTATCAACGGTCGCCAGCGCAAACAGGCCGACGTCCACGACCTCTTTCAATCCGTCTCCCTTAATGTGAACCAGCCGCACTTCCTGGTGATGCAGGGTAAGATTGCGCAGATTCTCGGCATGCGTGCGCCTCAAATCATGGGGCTTCTCGAGGAGGCCGCTGGAACGAAGATGTTTGAGACCAAGAAGGAGCAATCGGCAAAGATCATCGCACAGAAACAAAAGAAGATCTCAGAGATTGAAGACATCATCAAGACTGACATCCAGCCCCGGCTGGAAACACTCCGCGAACAGAAGGCGCTGTACGCCCGCCAACAGAACTCAAGAGAGGCCATCACGGAACTAAAGAAGACCGTCAAGGTCCAGGCAGCCATGCACGCCAGAGCTGACCTCGATGCCGCACAGGAGAGGGAGCGGGAGGCCGGAAAGACCGTCATGCAGGTGACCGAGGATATTGAGGCCACGGAGGCAGTCCTTGCGGAAGTGACCAAGGAACTCGACGAGTTGACATGCGGCGGAGACGACGCAGCGGCCCTTAACGCCGCCAGGACATCCCTAAGAGAAGCTGAGACCGCGCTAGACAAGCTCAAGGATGCAGAGAAGGCCGCGCGCGAGGAACACGCGAGGCTTGAGACTGTGGTGAGAGATACACAGAAGAACATCGACACGGGGCGTGCCACAGCCGAACAAGACGCTAAGGCGCTCGAGACTGCGCGCGCTGAGGCCAAGACGGCGGGAGCCGCGGCGGCACAAGCCATGGGGGCCCTCGAGAGGCTCAAGGCTGCTAACGACGCGCGGGAGACGGGTGTCGTCATGCTTGACGGTGGCTCCACATGCTCCCGGGCCCAACGGATCGCTCAACTCGCCCAGGGCACGGTAGAAGCGAAGGGACGCATCGCGGGTCTTGAGAGAGAAGGACCGATGGTCGAAGCAGGACTCACAGCTGCCAGAGAGGAGCTCGATCGCGCTACATCAGGCCAGGAGGTACGCCAGGCCGCCGTCGACAAGGCTAGAGCCGCTCTTCAGGCCGCCGAGGCTCAACACGGCACCATCGACACCGTAAGAGCTACCCTCGACTCCACAACTCGGGAACTCGCCTCAGTGCGGACAGACGTCGACCGTCTCGAGTCTACAGGCGAAGGGGCCGGACTCTTCAGCTACGTACCTCCCCGCGATCCGAGATTCGACGCTGGAAAGGTGCACGGGGCGTTGGCGGAGCTCGTACAGCCGAAGGAGGCACACCAGACCGCTCTGGAGGTCACAGCAGGCAGGAAACTGTTCAACGTTGTCACGGATGATTTCGCCACAGCCAAATTGCTCATCAAGAACAAATCGTTTACACAACGAACAACCTTCCTACCAAACGATAAGATCGCCGCCAAACGCATCAACCCGGAGCTGCCCATCCCCGTCGGCTGCACCATCGCCACCGAGTCCGTCACAGCGCCAGACAACGTCAGGAAGGTCGTCGGCCACGTCTGGGGTGATGTAGTCATCTGTGAGGACGGGAACACGGCCGCGGTCCTCGCTGGGCTCAAGAAGGGCGGGCCTAAGATCAAGGGGAGCCGGCCCAGGACCGTCACGGTGGGCGGGGAGCTGTTCAACCCCACTGGTGTCATGGTTGGCGGATCAAGGACAAAAGCGTCCGTGTTTGCCAAGCTCGGCGACATGCGGGCCCGCAGTGCCCGTCTCAACGAAGGTATGGCTCGTTTAGGACAGTTACAGGCCCGTGTTGACGAACTGAGAGCCGCGTTGGACCTCCTCGACGGTCTCAGAGCTGCTCTAGAGGAGGCGACGGCAGCGGCGGAGAACACGGCCGCTACTACCACTCAGGGCGAGATAGACGCGCTCACAGCACGCAAGGTGGCCATCCAGGGTGAATTGCAGGCAGCGCAGCATGAACTAACGGCCATCGCTACTGAAACAGCGGCCCTTGAGGGTGATGGTGGTCTCGATACCACTGTGGCAGAGGCAGACGCACAAGCCATGCAAAAGGCAGCAGACAGAACCGCCAGACGCGCTGCTGACCTCGCTGGCGTCGTCGCCGGGCGTGCTGAGGACCTCGCGGACCTCGAGGCGGCCCTCCATGAGGCTAGGGCCGGTGCATCCACCGCTGGGGACAATGCAGCTGATATAGGGGATCAGAGAGCCACAGCGGAGGCCTTGGTGACGGATAGAATGGCCGCTGTGGAGGCGATGGACAGCCAGGCGGCGACACGGATAGGCGAGGCCGCATCGTTGACAGGGAGGCGGAGAGAGCTGACCAGAGCCGCCACACAGGGAAGAGAGGCGCTCGAGACCGCCGAGGAGAGGCTCAGACAGGCGAGGAAGGACGTCGCAAGGAAACAAGACGGCGTTAAGGCCAACAGGACGAGAATTCCTGACGGGGTGGAGATGGTCGACAAGGCGACGCTAGAGACCATGGCAGCGGAGCTCTCAGACCAGGAGGAGGTCATGGGTAAGGCTGTCGACCCAGGCGTTGTATCCCAAGCAGATCGTCTCGAGGCAGACTGGCAGGAGCTCACAGATCGGAGAGAGACCGTCATGGACGACAAGGCTAAGATAGAGGCCGTGATCGAGGACCTCGATGGGAAGAAGCGTGAGACGCTGCAGGAGACGCTGGCCAAGGTGAGCACCGAGTTCGGGATCATGTTGGGAATTATGTTGCCCGGCGCCGGCGCGAGACTTGATGTCGTCGGAGGCGATTTATCAAAGGGCGCGGAAATCAAGGTTAGCCTCGGCGGCGTGTGGAAACAGTCATTAACCGAGCTGTCTGGCGGCCAGCGTTCTCTATGCGCTCTGGCTCTTATCCTCGCGCTCCTCAAGATCAGACCGGCGCCGCTCTACATCCTAGACGAGATTGATGCGGCGCTCGACCTCAACAACACCCAGAACATCGGGACCCTGATCAGAGAGCGGTTCCAGGAGGCTCAGTTCATCGTGGTGAGTCTCAAGGAGGCCATGTTTGATAACGCTAACGTGTTGTACCGCGTGAGGTTTGAAGATGGGTCGAGTCGGGTCGGCCGGCATGCCAACGTGTGAAGTGTGGGTGTAAATCACTGAACTGTGTTCGTGAGGCTGCTTGGTTAACCGTTGTGTTTATTTCATCTGGTTTATATCCGAAGAAACAAAATGGCGAAAAGCAAGGTAGCTTTGCCATTTAAGATTGCTGCTGAACCCAAAAAGAAGAAAGCTGCGCCGCGGACACGAAAAGCGGACTTAAAACAACTCATATCACACGACAAGCCCAGTAAGGCAGGACCAATGGTAGCTACGTGTTTGTAGCCTGTTTCAGACCTTATCCAGACAAGTCTATTGCTGCGCCACGCTCCCAGCTCCCAAAGAAGCACTACTGTTCCGTCACAGGCTTCCCTGCGCCGTATAAGGACAGTCAGACACACATGTACTATCGTAACGCGCGAGCCTTCACGACGATGCGCCACATGACGCGGGCCCAGCTGGATGCCATCAAGGCCATCTCCACCGTGAAGCTAAACGGGCCTTGATTAGCGGGACCGGCAATTTCATTATTGGGGCGCACATATCAATAGCAAGAAACGTGTTGATGAAGCCGCTGGGACACCACGTACCGACCTGCGGACACATTTCCACCCCACAGCGACGTCCACTAAACCTTCAACCCTCACCGTTTATCTACTCGTCGGGTTTTCTACGTCTTCCTTCTTTGCCACGTGTCCGGCCCAGTCGTTCATCGCTCTCGGCCTTGCGGAACGTCTCGACCTGCTCCATAAGGGCCGCCACATCACACACCCGGCCCTTGTCGTTGTGTTTTCGCATCAGCTGGAGCTTGACGACCAACTTCAGCCTTTCAACGGACGCCACGACAGGCCCCGCCTTGGGCAACGACTGCCGGACCCGCTCCCGACCCTTGAGGCTTCGCCGCGCCTTACGTGCGGCCCCATCATCGCCGCCCTCGACCCAGGGAGCCCCTTCAGGCCCCACACGGTGCTCGGAGGACTGAATGGTGACGGTGACGGCCACACGAAGCTCCTTGGTGGCTATCATGAGTTCGTCACGGGTGTCTGTGAGGCTGAACAAAGCTCGGAAGCCGCGCTCCCGGAACAAATGAACCAGAGCCAACTTTTCCGCTGTGAACGGCGCTGAGGCGTCCGGATCGCCCGTAACGTACACGGTGAACGTTGATGGCGTGAGGGCGATCATCTCGGGCGACATGACGGCCCCAGTGCGGTACAGGGCGTCGATTAATATGGTGCAGCCGACCCCGACAGTAAATTGCTGTGAGATTGGGGGCGGTGACTTGTCGTTGGCTGCGATGGTCCGCACCCAGTCGCCCTCGATGCCGCGGCCACCGAATATGGTGTGGGTGACTGTGTGCATCTTAGCAAGACACCTGGCCAACGCAGCGGGGCACATATGGGGGAACGTTCGTGGGGAGTGGTTAAGGCGGTACGAGTAATGCCCACCCACCGCGAGGAGGTCTCCGCCCCTGCCCGCGGTTACCGACCAACAGAGCCCCGAGAAGACGGACATACACGGGATGTGGGACGGAAGGAAGGTGACGTCGACGCCCCGGTCAATGATGGACGCGAGTAAGGCGTGGGGGCCTGTGGACAGGGTCAGGAGCGTGTGGAGCTTCCCGATGACTGCAGCGGCGACGTAGGGGTGGGCTGCGGCTTGGTCCGCGGCGAGGTCACCGACGGCTGCTGTCCATCGATGGAAGGCATCACTGGTGACTGTGAGACGTGTTGCAGGGAACAGGAGCGGCTTGAGGCGTGCGAACGTCTCCTTGGTAGCTACGGCATCTAAGAGGGACTTGACGCCCATCTCGGACGATTGGGACGCGTCGCGGGTTCGGAGACGCTGGATGACGTCGCTGTGGACCTCCGCGGGAACCGAACAGAGCATGAGTACATCGCGGAGGATCCCAATGTCACCAATCGTGACTGCGACGGCACCTATGAATGGCTGTATTGCGCGTCGCACAGTAGTGGTGAGCACCTCGGCCTCGACGACACCAATATGTGGCAGCGCGACCTCAGGCTGGTCCGGGTCGATTGGTATCGTACGGATGAGGTCAATCGCGGCCATTCGGTGCCTTCTAGCGGTGGGTGTGGGGCTATCGCTGGCTACATGCGGCGGGGCTATGTCATCCTCGGTGACGTTCCGCAGCACACCGCTGACTTCATAGCGTCTTAACCAGCGGCCTATCCCCAGCTGAGGTTTGACCTGGAGCATGTTCTTGACTTTTGGGATGAAGGCGTTGGTCAAATCAAAGGGTATCTCCAGCGGTCTCCCCAGGCCGTCGATGACCTTGAGGCTCTCGGGCCTGGTGCGTGCGTCAGCGTCCTGAATATACGTGAACGGGGCCGACGGGATGTGCACCGCCTCCGCAGATTGGAATGCCAACTTGACGTATCTCTCAATGTGATCTAGTGACGTTGCTGCGATATGTGTGAACCCCGTGACGTCCTCGATGGCCGGCTCGACCGAATCAGGCTGGTGGGATTCCATTAACGCTTCTGCGACGATCCTTCTCACGTGCGTCCCGTCGATGTCTGATTCGATGAGTTTTTTGATCTCTGTGCAGCTATCGGACCCGATCTTCGGTGGCATGAGGGGGTCTTCCTGCAGCTCGACGATGGTCGGCCGTAGGGTGGGTGACGGGTTCGTCATGAGTAGTACGAGCCGCGCTATGCGGTCATGCGTCCGTGTGAACTCCTCGGGCAGTGTTCGTTTCTCAACGAGGGTGCGCACGACGTCCATGCGTTCCATTCGAGTCTCAAAGGTGTAGAACATCTCCAGGAGGATGATACCGAGCGCGAAGACGTCTACCTTGGCGCTGTACACGCCCTTGGCGAGGCTCTGGCCGTCCAGCTCGGGGGCCATGTACAGCTGTGTCCCCACGCCTAAGGTAAGGTCCTGCATGTCTTCTAGGGAGTTCGCCTTGCTTGCCTGGACCTGCTGCCGCCTATCCTGCAGCTGTACCGCGAGGCCGAAGTCCCCGATCTTCGGCGTGGTGAGATGTCTGTTGAGGAAGATGTTGGCGGGCTTGAGATCCCTGTGGATAATACCCAACGAGTGGATGTGTGCCATGGCCTCAACAAGGTTACCAAAGAGGCGGAACCGACTGGCGGCGGTGCCTAGTGCGTCTAACCCGCCGTCTAACGCGTCTCGCAGTGTTAACCCGTCACACAGTTCCATCTGGATGTATAAGAGTTGGTCCGGCCTCTCATGTGATGACGGGGTGGGGGTGGGAATCGAGGGTGTCCTGATCCTACGCCGACGTTTATCGACGCGTTGCCATCCGTTAGATAAACCTTGTGGGGGCGGGTGGGGAATATTCATGGGTTGGACGTGAGGGGGTTGGTAGGCTGGGATGGGGCGCTCGAATCCCCTCCCAAGACTCCCAACGACAAGGGGAGACACCGTGTTGGGCTCATCGGGCTCTGGGATCTCCACGGGGTCGCCATACCGCGCCCCGACTGACACGCCTTCCATGCCGCCCGCCAGTGCCATGAGGTCGATCCCAGATCCCTCGCTAGAGGTGAACGAGGCGTTGTCGTCTGTGTAGTCGTCGGTATCGTAGCTATCGCTCTCGCTCCACTCCGTCGTGCCGTGCATGAGGCCCGTCTCGGTGTACGTCATGGGCCCGTCGGGCAGGACTGTGTGGGAGAGATGAGACTCGATGTCGCCGGTATCCCCGAGCTGGCCGAGCTGGGCGGTGTTGCCTGTACCGCTGTCGAAGGTGTCAGCGAGGGCCTGGTCTAGTTGGACCGCTTCGGCGTCGCTCGTCTCGAGCCAAGCGGTGAAGTACCGCACCACGAACCTGTGGTGGAGCCTCGCTAGCGTGGTTACCTCCTGTACGAGGGTAGCCTGCCCATCGCTGTCCACCTCCAGTGCAGACATCGGGATCTTCTTCACAGCGTAGCTTTGGCCGTCAATGCGATTCTTGGCCTTGACCACGAGACCGAACCCGCCCTGCCCCAAGGTTCCGAGCTCGGTGAAGTCCGCGCGGTACCGTGACTGGAGTATGTGGGCCCCTGGGATATCCATAGGCGTGGTAAATAGCCGTAGGACCGACTGCTCGGGACGTGGCCTCGAGTCGATGTCAACCATGACGGACCGACCGGCGTCGACCCCAAAGCTCTGCTGGAGGTGCGCGAGGAGTGCTGCGGGGTGTGCTGCCTCAGCCACGACGTCAGCGCTCAGTATGGCCTGGTCTTGTAGGTAAGTCATGACGTCCGACATCATATCCCGTTGAGAGTGTTGGGAGCGGGACAGGATGGCCGCCGCGGCCTGGAGGAGGTGGACGAGGAGCTCCTGGACCCGTCTGTTGGCGGCGCCTTGGGCTGACCGGGTGACTGGGACTGAGACAGAGAGGCCAGAGGGGGGGCGAGCCTCGGAGCCGGTCTCGGGGATGGGCTCGGGGTCGGGTTGACGCGCGGTCGTGGCCTGCAGCTTCTCCCAGTAGTCTATATCCCGTAGCTCGGCACTCAGCGTGGCTGCGGCGCGTGTCGGCGTCTCTGGCTCCGTAACGCGCTGTGCATGTTCGGCATGGACCATATCATCATACATGGATGGAGGGGGTCGGCCCATGGTGGACGAGAGGTGGTCCTTGGCGAGTGAGGCGCACTCTATGACCCAATCAATGATGTCTTGGACATCCCCATCAGTGGCTGATGGTTGAGAGTCGACAGCTTCAGCGAGGCGGGCCTTGAGGTCGTCCTCGTAGTAGATGTCGATGCCTGTGCACGCTTCAACGGTCAGTGCCACGTGTAGGTTGGCGAATATGTCTATCGTCAGGTTCACAGAGGCCGTTGGGGCATGTTCATCGGAGACCTGGTCGAGCTCGACTGCGATAGTGTGGGGCACTATGTGCAGCTGCGCTTGAAAGCGCAGGTTGTTCTTAATGAGAATCGAAATGTTCTCGGACTCGTAGATGCAGGCGAGCATCTCGGCAAGTGCTTCCGAGAGATCGACAAGACTCATTTTGAATGTGTTTTTCGATTAATAATGAGTGTGTTCGTGTGGTATTACTTGTTTCCAGGCTATTCTTCTTTTGTACGGGCCGTAGTGTCCAGAACGAGACGAGATACAACCGATGGGCTATAAAACATAAATCAATAATTCGTGAATAGGACAGCGCATGCCCTCGCGATTCGCGGCTAACGGTGATAGGGACCAGCGAGTAGAACACTCAAATTGACTTCTATAAATTCATTGTGAGGAAGATGGTAGTGTCTGATTCCGATCAGAGGCACCCATCCCAAGCCTGCCCCTGGTGCGACACGCGTCTCAATCAAACAAACGCGCAGACGCGGTCCAAGTACAAGACGTGCGGGATCTGCGGGAAGAAGTTCCACTGCGCCACCTTATGGCTGCCGAGAACATGCTCCACTGGGCACACCACAACTACATAACCGAGTAGCCGTTGAGGCTCCCCTGGATGTCTGACATTAACATCCTATCTCACCCTCCCACCGGTGCGGGGGTGGAATTGGGCCGACCCTAGTCGTTTTGTACACCGTACAATTTATTCTTAATGAACGATAGTTTGTAAATTCATGAATTGAACTGAGCATTTACTAGATTTCTCTGATATTTAGAAGGTTTAGCACCCCCAGCCAAAAAGCTTATAAATAAGCCGTGCTCTTCAAGCGCGCCCAAACACAAAACACGATGGGAAGTGGCCAGGTAATTTCGCTTCATATTGGCCAGTTCGGTTGTCAAACTGGCATGCGCTTCTGGCGCAAGATGATCCAAGAGCATGGGATCTCACCGGATGGTTCTGCTGCCCCCGAAGACCCAGAAGTTCCAGAGCGCCGCGACATGTTCTTCTCACAGGATGACCAGGAGCTATTTGTGCCGCGCGCCCTGTTTATCGATCTGGAGCCCAACGTAGTGAGCCAGGCTCGAGAGGACCGTCCTCTCTTGTTCAACGATGACAACATGCTCCCTGTTGGCGACCAGAAGGGTGCTGGCAACCGCTGGTCCAATGGGTATAACCAGGGTAACGATGTGAACGTCTCAGCGGCCATGATGGACGCTCTCCGTCGTGAAGTGGGATTTGCCCCTAACGGCGTCGAGGCTTTCCATCTGACACACAGCACAGGCGGCGGGACAGGGTCCGGGCTGGGGTCCGCGCTTATCGAGCACATCCGGGACGAATACGGCCTCAAGGTCCCTATTGTGACGCATTCTCTCCTGCCCGGCGACGATGTGAACCCCGGGCCTTATAACGGGCTGCTAGCCATGAAACGTCTAGCATTGCACGCAGACTGTACCATGCTGTACCATAACGAGGCCCTGTACTCGTCCAATCGGCTGGATCAGGCCGCAGGGATGGACACGCGCGGAGAACAAGCCGGGAGACGGAAAAACGGCTTCAACGCCCAGAACGACATCATCGCGCGCGTCATGGCTGATGTTACCGCCCCATCCCGCTTCCCCCTTGGCGGTAGTCCCTCCATGCGTGAGCTGTTGGCAAGTGTAGCAACATGCCCACCATGCCACTTTATTGTACCATCAGTCGCGCCGATTTCACATGAACGGCGGCTGATGACCACTTCTGACGTCGTGAAGCAGCTGTTTGGAGGCAGTGGGTTGGTCAGTGTCGACCAGGCAGGCCACAGCTATCTCGCCTCCTCAATTATGCTTCGTGCTGACGGACAGGCCCTGTTTGGCACAAACGCAGTAACCGGCATGACTGACTTTATAATGTCTACTGATCTGAAGGGTGTGCGTTTCACACCGGGGTCGGCCCGATCGCCAGACATCGTCGCCACTCGACGGGCGCCGCACGATTCGGCCGGCCTCCAACTGTCGGGCACCATGCTTGCCAACACGACTGCTGTGGCGGGGGCACTGGATGAAATGGTCGGCAGGGTTGATAAGATGTTGGCGGCCCCCAAGATTCCTTACCTGGGCCAGTATCGCGATGACTACGCGGAGATTGAAGCCGAGCTCGAGGATAGCCGCGAGGTGGTGCTGGGGGTGGTTGACGCATATCGGAGAGAAGCCGGGTAGGGTAGGGTAACGTAGGGTAAGATAAAGTGTTGTCGTTTATTTGGTGGTCAGCTGAAGGGCACGGGGCGGGTCGGCCGTTAACGGGGTGTTCGGTGTCTAACAGCGTTGGCGGGTGCATGGGTCATGAACGTCCCAGCTGCAGGTTACCGCAGACATCGAAAACAGCGCTTATAAATCAAATTTTTCGCGAAATTCTGTCAATGAAGGGCCCACAACAGAGCACGGCGGATGCGATCACATTTGCGCGAAAGGTCACGCGTACGCAGCAGAATCTGATGACAATTCAAGCCGAGAATATGAAATTGAAGCAGAAATTGAAACAAAACAATGAAAAGCTCGTTGCTTTGAGGCGAAATGTGAAGGAGGGCGAAGAGGAAGAGTCTGAAATGAAGATATACTATGCCCAGGCGCAAGGAACGCAGGATAGGAAGCGTGTTCGCGTTGCGGATCTTGAGACGCGTCTAAAGCAGCTCAAGGACCACAAGCTGGAGCTCCAAAGGATTGGGCGGCAACAGACGGCCGAGCAGGAGTCAGCCCAGATGATTCTCATCAAGTACCGCCAGCTCTTTGCCGAGACGGAGGCCGAGGCGAGCAGGAGCACAACGAGGCTCGAGGAGGTTAGCCGGACAAGGCTGAGGCTCGAGAAGGGGCTGGAGCGGAAGCAGGCCGAGCTTGTGGCGCTCACCCGGCAGACTCAGGCGTCTGAAGAATCTCTGGAGGCAATTAGTGTGATTCTGCAAGAAGGAGCGTCACGGCCACTGCTGAACTGATAAGAAGGTGGAGAATGATAAACGCAGCAATATACAAGGCAGTATGTGTGCTAGGACGATCACTGCGTGTGAGACGCGGGGGGCGTGCAGGTGTACGACAGTAATTGACCACGAGAAGACGAGCGAAAATAAAGATCGCTCAGTGTCTCGTCCGTGCCGCTGAAACCACACCGATTGAAGCGCATGATCCCCCTATTATTTTCAGCGTGATTTTGGTGAATTAATTGCCGGGCGAGACGAGACTTGACGCAGCTTGAAGGAATGACCAAGGGGGACCGTACCCCCCACGACGATGCGTTTTCTATCCGTGTGAGGCTGTTCTGGACGATTGCACCCCTCATCATGCACGCGTTCTTCATTTCCTTCAAGCCTTCATCCCCATTTCTTGCTCCGTACGTCATTCGCGAAATTGGCATGAGCAAACAGATGTTCAATCGCGTGTTCGTGCCAATCACCACCGTTGTGTCTATCCCCCTGCTCCTCGTCGCCGCCCCCGCGTCCATCTTCCTGCCCATCCCCTTGATTCTCCTCGCTGGCTGGCTCTCCCACGTTGCTGTTCGCGTCCTTCTTCTCTTTGCTACCAACACGACCATGGTGCTCATATCCCAGGTGTTTTGGGCGGGTGCGACGACCTCGGGAACGGTTCTCAACAGTGCTGTGTTTCCTCTAACCTTAGACCCGTCGCTGTTTCAACACGCCACGTCGTTGATACGGGGAGCCATCCTGCTATCCCACACGGTCTCTGGTCTGCTCGGTCAGGTCATCCTGTTTTTCGTCCCCGATCATATGCGTTACCTTTTCATCATTTCGGCTGCATCGATTGGTATATCTGTCGTGTTTCTCGCGTGGTACTGGATACGACTTGGTGCAGACAAACCCACCACGCCTCCGCCTCGGTCCCCCATAATTCCATCCCCATCGCGACTCACCCTACTTGACCCAACCCACCCAACCCACCCAACCCCAGCGGGCCCAGTCACCGTCCAGTCGATCCTCAGGGAACTCCTCGAGTCGATCGTCCACCCATTCAGGACGGGGTGGGGGTACGCTTGGTGTCTCACCATCGGTCACGCCCTACACTCGATAATCATTAGTTTTGTGCCCGTAGTGTTTAACGAAGAGTACCCAACCAAGTCATACAACGGAATTGCACTCACAGTGGGCCGTCTGACGGGATTCCTCGGATGTGTGGCGCCATTGGCGATGCAACGAAAGTACAGCGGCGTTGTTCGAAAAACGGTCCCGGCAATCACCGCAATTTGCTGCGGTGTGATCGCTCTTCCACTGTGGCTCAACATCCCCGGGCGCATTGGCCTAGTGTGCTCATATATAGCATATTCAGCATACTATTTCTTTGCGGAGATCGTTTTTACCATATGCACTGCCGAACTCGCCGCGCACGTCCACACCAGGCAGTACCCGGCCGTGTTCTGCCTTAACTCTGCGGTCGGGTGTGCTGTGGAAGCATTTCTTCAACTCATCATCGAGTCGGCGGTCGGACTCGATGAATATCAACTGTTTCCCGTCATCGGAGTGCTCTGGGGCATGGTGGCGCTCGTTGTGGGTGGGCCTGACGGTTCTTCATCGGGGGATGGTCAAGGGTCGGCCTATATCAACGGGGATGGGGCGGGTGGGTTCTTAACTCCGGACACCACGGACGAGTCGATGACCGGAAGTCGCGGGTCGCCGGTAGCCGGGTCTGAGATCACATGAGTATTGACGGATCAGATCTACATGATGTGACTCCCGCGGCTAGTCTTATTATGCGCTACATTATTCTTAAACGGTTGCGGTTTGTGTTTTGTTGCCTTTGAGAAGCGGTGTTAAATAGGATTCCTAAAAAGAGTAGTTTATGTCAACAGAGCCCAGGGAGCTGATTGGGCAGGGGGCCGAGGCTCGTGTGTACAGCTCAACTATATTTGGACTGGATACGATCATTAAGGAGCGTTTTGCCAAGACATACCGCATACCCGAGATTGATGATGCTCTGAGGAAGAAACGGACGCTGATGGAATGCCGTGCACTCCTCAGATGTCTTAGGTTCAACATTCGCGCCCCGTTCATCTACTATGTGGACATGGACACCTTCTCAATATTCATGGAACGTATCAACGGCCCAGACGTGAAGACTTTCCTCCGCAACCTTGAGGGCGATACCATCCCCGGCGCGGTAGAAGCATCCAGACAGATGGCGGCTGTTGTGCGCGCCATGCACGATCGCGGACTAATCCACGGCGACCTCACGACTTCAAACTTCATTCAAACACCCGAGGGCGTTGTCCCAATCGACTTTGGGCTCGCATACCAGTCGGACTCTGTTGAGGACCGCGCCGTGGATCTCTACGTGCTTGAAAGAGCCATGGAATCGACCCACGCCGAGGGCACGGCCATGTTTGAGGCCTTTATGAAGGTTTATAACGGAGATGGGAAGATGAAGGCCGTTGTGAACAGGTTAGACGTGGTCAGGGCGCGTGGAAGGAAGAAAGACATGGTTGGTTGAGACTGTGGCGGCATAAACATCGCAATTCTTATTTATAGTATAGTGTTGAGAAATGGGCCGAGTTCTGCTTGTTGGCAACAACAACGGCATTGTTTCCAGTTTGTTCCATTCTTTTAGCGTCTTATCTAGAGTATTCTGTTGCGAATGAGTCCAAATTCACGCCCAAAGAGTCAGTTTTCAATCCCGTCCTCAAGAACGAGATTCTGCTGATGCACCAGTTCAGCGAAACAGACTCAACCACACAGATGATTCTCACAGTGTCATCCAATGGTTCTGTACACCGTGTCGACCCGTCCAACATGGCCATCGAGCACCTCTACAATCTCCCCTACATGCTGACGCACGCCTGCGTCTCCGGAACTGGCCTCGTCACTCTCGACACTGACCAGGTCGTCCGTGTGTACGACGACGCTACATCTAGCGTGTGTTGCGCGTCCGCAGCGATCCCTACTGGCACACGCAACCCACCTGTGATCTCCGTCCATGGCGACCGCCTAGTCTATGGCGCCAAACACCAGCCCCCCGTTGTCGTCTCGCTCACCGAGCTCCGTAAGCTTGGGATGGCCACCCCGGCTGCTTCCATCAAGCCCGCTGTGAGTTTCCGCCACAAGTTGCCCCACGACGCCCGCCTCAACATGGCCGACGACATTCTCCAGACTGCCATCGTGGCCACGGAAGACGGACTTGTCACAGGCTGCCTGGACGGTCGCGTGTTCTTCTACCCGACGTCAGCACCCCATCCCGCCTGGCAGACCCACACATCAGCACCAATCAAGGCCATAACGGTGGGCGCGGGAATATGTCTCGCCGGGTCGGCCCAGGGGCGCGTCTCCGTCATCAACATGGCCGCGACCACACCTAAGGTCGAGTGCTGCCTTGGCGACGTGCAGGGAAGCATCAGGGCCATGATGGTGGATCGTGACGGTGATGAAGTTAGGACCACGTGCGGCGGACTCGGGCGGCGTCTGTATTCACACATGGTTGACACGACCGACGGAAGATGGCGCGCAGAGCTGACGGCGTCCGTGTATCACAAACTACAGATCACAGCGCTGTTGCTGACCACGGTGGAAGATCAGGAAGCCGATCTTGGATTTGATGATGTTGAGGACGCTGGAAAGCGGAAGGCTGGTGACCGGGATGGGGCTCAGAAGCAGGAGGGCCAGGCCCGGCGTGTGATCGATCTGGGGGACATCGATCTCGTTTAAGTAGGTATAAATTCGCGGATATATGGTGGAATTGAGTTTAGTGAATGCTGAAATTGTGGAAAATGCCCAGGTGCTGATCACAAGGCCGGTGAGTCGACGGTGAACCGTACCCGCCGGACTACGACGTGCTCCTTGACGTGGGCATCCATTCCCTGCCGCCGGGCCCGTGGGAGCACCGACTTACCTGGCGTGGGTGCGGGGGTGGGTGTCAACCGACCCGCCCCGACACTCGACCCGAGCGAGGATATAAATGGCAGTTCGCCGGCACCGAGGGCCGTCGAGAGCGCAGTGATGTGGCGCCAGTACGGGATGAACGCCGGCTGGGGGAGGCGGCCGCCGCGGAGTGACGACAGAGGTACGTGAATCACAGCCGCGAGGGTCCATAATATAAATGGGCCGATGGCTGATGCCGGAATAGGAGTCGAATTATAAAGACGATGGGCGGCGTCCATGAGCCTTGTGAACGAGTATGCGATGGATACTCTTCTAAGCCTCAGTAGGGCCACCAACGCCCCCTCCGTCTGAGCTGCCTCAGTATGTTGCAGCGTGTGTGTCAGGAACGCGGCTTCTCTTTCAACAAATGGTAGGCCGCGATCCGTACTGATTGATGTGGCGCGACGAAGCACGGACGGTACCGCGTGGGGGACGACGGGTGCAGACATCAGGTCAGCCATGACATCAGGGGCGAGAGCACGTGTAAGTCGGGCGACCTGCACCCGACGATGTGCACTGGTGCCTTTATCGGTGGCCGCACCGACCAATGCATCCCACGCAGACACCTCAGCCCGGGATCGGGTTCGGACTGTGAAGGCCGCAAGCACGGCATCAAGGGCAGCCGCGTCACCAAACATAAACCGCACAAGTCGCACGCGTTCGCGGGCAAACGACGTATAATCGGTCGACATCGCCGCGGGTAGGCAGGCTGAGGGGTACCCCAGTGCAGGGCAGGGAGGGTGATATGTTAACGGGAACTGGGTCGACCGGATGAGGAATCCAGGGTAGGATTTCCCCCGCCCGGTCCGACCCCAGGGAGATCGGAGCGCATGGACCCTAATCGCATCGATACGCCGGAGTATGGCAGCGGCGTTGGGCGGGGCGGTGAGGTGGACCCCCTTGAGCCCGGGTAGACGGCGCGGCTTCTTATCGGGCTTGGGGCGTCTGGACTGGGTGCGAGAGGCGGAAATCATGGTGGCCCATGCGCGACGCGTGATTTGGGCTGATCTTTGTGACACGGCGACCCTTCCGGCAACTAAGTCGAGTTTCCGGCGAACTGTAAAGTGGCGCCAGAGTTTGAAATGAAGCGCGACCGTTTGTGGTGCTACGACGGCAGGGGCCAACGCCGGGACGGTGGAAGGGATCGGAAGGCCTTGAATGGCGTCATACGGCCGATCTGTCGGACATTTGAGCAGAATGTTAGTGATGGTCGTCTTGAGCGTCGCCGATGCCAACTTGACTTTCATTGCGGTCTCACTGAGTTGTGGGCCGACCTCATCACCCAGACAGACTCCGAGCCAGTCGACACCTCTGATGGCGAGGTACGCGGCGTCGACCACCGATAAACCGTTCGGATGAAGGGCGATGACGGCGCGCTCGGTGGGGGTGGCGACCTCCAGAGGCCCTGGGGTGTATGGGACGTGGCGGGCGATAAACGAGGGCGGGCGGGGTGGGGGTAGGGTCGACTCGACCGGGACATCAAAATCAG
>PPCM01000553.1_pt1 | contig 29734 bp, 25 predicted proteins | sample 1555541 | NCBI WGS metagenome assembly PPCM01 (sample SAMN05284479, study PRJNA326546) | Marine sediment metagenome, whole genome shotgun sequencing project. | isolation source: marine sediment | place: Germany: Wadden Sea | collected 2012-09-05 | reverse complement strand
AACGCGACCATGTCCGCGGGGCGCTCCGTCGTGGCGTGGCCCTCCTCGAAGGCGACATCCATGACGGCGGCCGCGACGTGGGCCGAGATGTTGCGGATGTCCTCGAGGCTGGGCAGCAGGATGCCCTTGACGACGTCCTCGTCGCTGACGAACGCGGCGCAGGCCCGGGCGGCGGCGCTGATCATCGTGTCGGTGATCTTGGAGGCCTGGCACAGGAGGGCGCCGTGGCCGATACCGGGGAAGACATAGAGGTTGTTACACTGCCACTGGGGCTTCTTGGTGCCCTCCTTGGTCTCGACGTCGGGCATGGGGGATCCCGAGGCATACAGCACGCGACCATCGGTCCAGTCGTAGGCCTGCTGGGCGAGCACCTCACACTTGCTGGTGGGATTGGACAGCGCGAAGATGATGGGCTGCTTGGTGTGCTCGGCCATCATCCCGACGATCTCCTTGGTGAACGAGTTGGGGATGGTCGACAGACCCATGAGGGCCGTCGCCTTGCTGAGCTTGACCACCTCCTCGAGCGTCTTGATGGGCTTGGTGACGTCAGTGCGGGCGTACGGCCTCTTGTGGGGGTTGCGGGCGAGGTTATCCTCGTCGAGGGTCGTCACGAGGCCGCGGGAATCGACGAGCCAGAAGTGGCGCCGGGCCTGCTCCATGGTGTAGTCGGGGCCGACGAGCAGGGCCGCGAGGGCGTCAGCCACGCCGACACCGCCCGCCCCGGCGCCGAGGAAGACGAACGTGTGGTCACGGGGGTTGGTGCCGGACGCGCGGCAGGCGTTGAAGAAGGTCGCGGCCGCGATGCAGCCGGTGCCCTGGATGTCGTCGTTGAAGGTGCGCATGTCGTCGCGGTACTTGCCGAGGAGCTCGAACGCGTTGTTCTTGGAGAAATCCTCGAACTGGAGCACGGACTTGGGCCACTTGTCCTTGATGGCCGCCGTCATCTCGTCCAGGAACTCCATGTACGGCTCCTTGGCGGGGTGGCCGGCACGCGTCCCGAGGTAGTGCTCGCTGAGGGGCGAGTTGTTGGTGCCGAGGTCAAGCGTGATGGGCAGAACGCGCTTGGGGTCAAAGCCGGCGCCGACCGTGTAGAGCGCGAGCTTGCCGACGGGGATGCCGTGGCCGTTGATGCCGATGTCGCCGAGCCCGAGGATGCGGGTCCCGTCGGTCATGACGATGATGTCGACCTCGTTTTTCCAGTTGTCAAGGATGGAGCGGAGCTGGCCCTTCATCGTCATGTCCAGATACATACCCTTGGGCCACTGGCGCCAGATGTCGGAGAACGCGACGCACGCGTGGCCGACGGTGGGCGTGTACACGATGGGGAGCGTCTCGGTGAGGTGCGTCATCAGGAAGCGGAAGTACAGCGTCTCGTTCGAGTTCTGCATGTGGTACAGGAAGACAAACTTCTCCATGTTGGTGTTAAGCGCCTTCCACTGCGTCTCGCAGCGAGCAATCTGCTGCTCAATCGTTTCGACACGAGTGGGAAGCAGACCGGTAAGGCCAAGCTTGGCGCGCTCCTCGGTGGTGAACGCGGTGTCCTTGTTGTCAAATTGGTTGCGAAGAAGTTGATAGCCTTGCATGTTTTCTTTCTTTTTGTCTTGTGTTCACGATTTGATTCGATCCTGACAAACGATTTTTTGTGACTTGACAACTCGGTTCAAACCCACCTTGTATGAAGAGTATTGGAACCATCACCGTCACTGGGCCTTGGTCAGTACGAGATGAATTCCGGGTCCAATATAAAAAACAGATGATGGTGCAGTCCTAAAAACCTAACTGAAGGATACACCAACACGCTATAATCCCAATCATCTTGACGACATAGCATAATTCCTCGCCTTGCAAACAACAGCACATGTCCATCACAATTAGCACATCAGTCGAACTATATTTTATGGCGGAAACTTATAAAAGTTTCACTGTAACTGTCAGTTGCTCCTTACTTGCGTCCCACTTCGCCTTGGTGGCCGATTCATCGACAGGTTGGGGGAGGGGGATCACGAGCCGGTACCGTGTCGAATGCAATGCCAGGTTGGTCGCTGTCACGTCAACGTCAATCGATGAGGCATCCTCACCGGGCAGCTGGATCACTACGTTCAGCGCGTCGCTGTCGGCAGACGCGGGCGTCATCATACCAAACCCGCCGTACGCCTCAGAGGCGCTCAGGGTCTGGTGGAACACAATCTCGTGCTCGGGGACCGCGCGCGAGTCGTGAATCACAGCATCCTTCTGCTCAATGTCGGCGTCGTCCCATATGTCGCTCTTCTTCGTCTGGACAGCTTTGGGGGCCACGTCAACGGATTGAGGGTGGCGATACTGCTCAGTGGGGTGTTTCTGAACAAAAGGATCAGATACAGTGGTCCCTTTTGCTTCAGCTGCTTTGTGAGACTGGTCTAAAAGGTCTGAAAGCTGCGTGAGCTCCTGAAAATTCATGTTTTTGAAATGAAAATATAAAGGTGTAGCAGATTAGATCTTCGGGTTGGCTGGCGTCTGCGTCAATCGAAGTTACCACCACATTCCTGCCAGCACACATACCATATATTTACCACAGCTACTCGCCCTGTTGGAACATCGCGGTCGCCGTCTTTGCGAAGGCCCAGATGGCGCTGCCCCCGTCATAGTCGGACTCTCTCAGCGCGTACTCGGCCATGACCTCCTCCACGCTGTCCACCGCCTCCGTGAGCACCGCGCCGATGCGGGCCTGGATGGCTTCGGCCGGGAGGGCGACGACTTCCTGATCCTGCTCAACCGTCATGCTGATCGTGGCGATATGGCCGAGGGTGCAGAGCTGGGGCGGGAGGTGCAGGACACCGCGGTCCCGCATCACGCGACGGTGCTCCACGTGCAGCACAGGCGCCACCTCGGCGACGATGACGGTGTTGGCATCCAGCAGAGCCCGGAGCTGAGGAGTGGAGACGGAATCGGGGCCGAGGAGCAGCACAATGTCCGCGGGGAGATCGAGCACACCAGCGCGGGTTAGATGAAGGTACGGCGATGCCGTGATGTCTTCCAGGGTGGCCGTCTCCACCAGGTCGTCGCGTGTGAAGCCCTCGACGTTCATCAGATAGCCGGCGGCGACAGGGACTGAAACAGGGCGGGCACCGCGCTCGGCGAGGGACATGGCAGCGGACATGGCCAACTCGGGGCCGCCGAAGATGAGGACGCGCTTCCCGTCCACCGGGATGTCGTGGCGAGCGGCGATCTCGATGATGGCCATCGCCGCACCGACCCCGCCAAACGCCTGCTCAGCGAGGGCCGAGTGCGGGGTGCGGTCGGCGCCCTGAAGTAGCATATTGATGGCGGACTGGGGGGCAATGCGGCGGGCGTGGGCCGCGAGCAGGCCCATCTCGGTGCGGGTGACGGACGGTCCAGGAAACATCAGGTGCCACTGGGGGACGCGCGTCAAGAAGGATGAGCAGAATGCATTGGCGAAGGCCTCGCGGTCGACTGGGTTCAGTGATGCGAAGTCAATGTCGACGACTGTGCAGCTGGCCCCAAGCATCGCCTTGGTGAACGAGTTGACCACCGCCTGACGCTTGGCCATGGTCTTGACGCCGCCGAGTGAGACGGTCTCATCCCAGCAGAGCATCCCGAATGGGGGGCCTCTCGCGGACGAGAACTGCACGTGGTAGACGGTGTTGAGGCGACCCGCGCCGGACGCATCACGCCACTGGAGTCGGTACGTGCCGGTGTCTTCGGGCGTGAGGAACGGCACAACGAAGCGTTGGTACTGCGGCTGGGCGAGCAGTAGCGGGGCGATGAGCTCGATGAAGTGGAGGCAGGCGAGGACGTAGTCCGGCTCATGGCGGCCTTGCAACTCACTCTGGTAGCGATCAAGCAGCTCGTGCTCGTTGTGCTTGACGTTTGGATCGTGGCAGGCCTTTTCTGCCGGGCATGGCGGCGATTTGTACTCGGGGTGATCGCCGATCGCCTCTTTGAGGATGTGGGAAGTGTTGGTTAGCTTAGTGGTATGCTCCATCGTGTAAGCTGATTGGATGTGTCATCCGTTCATCGCGACATGCCGTGTCCTATATCAATATGACATCACATCTCATCCCATGGTCACCACACCCCCCTCCACCAGACTAGACGTGTGTTACTCATTTACCATCCCTCATTCCTCGTCAACGACGACGCTGTCCGGCTCCCGGGCGGACTCGGCGGCCATCTCGGCCTCCATGGCCTCACGCGTGGCGTTGGCCTTGAGCTGACGGAGGATCTCCTGCACGTCCTCGGGGTAGTCCTCGGGGTTCATCTCACCGCCGGGCATCTGGGCGCGGCGCATCAGCTCCTGCTGGGCGTCGTAAGCCTCGGTGGCGTTGGCGGGGATAAGCCCGAGCTCCTGGAAGTGGCGGATCTGGCTCATGTAGATCTCGTCGAACGTAGCATTGCTAGCCTGCACGCGCTGCTCGTAGTCGTCAACGGTGATGTTCACGTTGTAGAGGGCGCGGAGCTGCTCCTCGTCAAGGTTGAGCTGCTCGGCCTTCTCACGGATGTGGCGAGATTGCTCAACCATCTCAGCACGATGACGAGTGGACATCGCCTGGCTGATCATACCCCAGGCACCGCTGCCCAGAAGGGCAACCATAAGAGCACCAACAACAAGGAACTTCAGGCCGTTGCCAGTTCCCTCCTTCTTCACCTTGCGGTTCATTTGACGGCGTCTCTGCCCCTTGGTCGTAGTCTTAGGTGTTACTGCAGCTGCGGAGGACATAATCTATCCTGACAAGTCTACTGACAACGCCTATAAATCAATATGAGCTCATGACATGAGACACGTGTCAAACGGTAACTGACGCACTAAAGATACCGTACAACAAGGTGCACGGAACAATTTCGTCCGTCGTTGATTATATAGCTGACGGTTTGCGAAGTGCATCGTGATCGCCAGTCACATGTCGTGTGTATACTCAACGGTACCCTGTCATAGCTGAAATGGGACCGTTGCGTGCATATCTCGGTCGTTGGGAAAGCCTGGGGACCTAAAAATCTCGAAGTCAATCGGATACTATAAATCGATATAAATGAATTCTGGGGCTTGCTTGGTGGTGTCGTCAACCAGTCATGAAACATGTTCACATAGTATTTAAACGACTTTATGGGTCCAGAATTCAGCACTTTTTGACTCGGCTGTTGCGATTCGTCGTTCGCGCTCCAGCGCGTTACAAACCGCGTTCAGCAGGCAGTGTGAACGCTGGGAATCGGGCGAGACAACACAATAAATCTTCAGCATGATGGGGGGAAAGCCCCGGTGACGACTTTATAGGTATCCAAGACCGAACGGACTAAGCACACCCGACCACAACCGCCCGAGCACCACTGCCAGATCAAGCCACATGGTCACCAGCTGTGCCGTCAGCACTATAAATCTTCAGCACGATGACGAAATGGGCGAGGGAAATACAGAGTTTGCTCCAAATCTCAATGGCCGGGTGATAACCGTAGAGGAAGCGGTATTTGAGCGGGATTCTGACGATATTTTCAGAATTCGTCGGCAAGTGTTCATAGTTCAGCAGCATGTAGCTGAAGATCTTGAAATTGACGGCCTTGATCCAATTTGCATTCATGTTCTGGCAAAGCTCGATGGTAAAGCTGTTGGTACAGCTCGCATGCAACGGGATGGCCATATTGGCCGAGTTTCTGTTGTTGACTGTGCTCGACGACTCGGAGTTGGCTCTCTCCTCGTGCATGAGATCATGAATGCTGGTGAACGTCACGGCATTTCCAAAAAACGCATGCATCTCGGTGGACAGCTCCATGCGATCCCTTTCTATCGTCGACTCGGGTTCATGGAGGAGGGCGACGTTTTCCTGGACGCAGACATCGAGCACAAGATGATGCGATATGTCGGATGAGAGGGGGGAGACGCAGCATGTAAACTAATCGGATTGAATGATGATTCCATAAGTTGTTGTTCTATAAGTTACAGCGTATTGCGACATGCACCGTTCACAAAACAACAATGGGAGGAAAAGGATCAGGAAGACATGCATCAAGCGGATCTACCGCGTCAAGGTCTAGCGGAGGCTCGCACACCCACGCAGCGACCGGCCGCACCAACAGCGGTGCAGATGACATGCGAACGACCATTGGGAAAGAACGCGCCGCATCTAAAACCCCGTCTGCCACTTCCGGAGCTAGTGCAGGCACCCATACCCACAGAGACACCGGCCGCACCAACAGCGGTGCAGATGACATGCGAACGACCATTGGGAAAGAACGCGCCGCATCTAAAACCCCGTCTGCCACTTCCGGAGCTAGTGCAGGCACCCATACCCACAGAGACACCGGCCGCACCAACAGCGGTGCAGATGACATGCGAACGACCATTGGGAAAGAACGCGCCGCTGCCTCCCTCACGAGGCAGGTCGAGGGTGTTGGCGAGGTCCGAATGACAAAGGCTGGCTTGGTTGACAAGAGATGCCGGGTGTGGAGGCAGGGTCTCGTTGACGTCAACGGCAACAAGATTGAAGCCCCAACGGAGGGGCCCGCCACGCCTCTTTTCGACCCAGAATGGACTCGTCAGGTCGAGAACGTAGCCGCCGAGATCCAGACTGGCTCTGCCGAAGATGTCTTGCAGTGGCTGGCCGCCCATGAAGCTCGCCTCAATGCCCTCGCCAAAGCCACCGAAGACCAATGTGTCGCGCGCCTTTCCACGATTGGCGTGAGCGAGTTCATCAACGAGGCGCGCACAAGGTTCGATAAAATGGGCTTGGACGAATCCGACATCAAAGAAATTTTCAACCGCTCTAATCTCGACAAAAAGAGAGCGGATGACACTGAGGACGAGAAGAAGATCTGGACGTATTTCAACAAACGGCTGCTGGCTACACCCATCTCGCTGTCAGACGCCGTCATCAATATTCTTCAGCAGGTATTTGACGATATGGTGAAAGATGGGTATAACCCGGCAGTCACCGAGCGTGTCCGTCGTTCGTTAAGAATAACCCATCGTCATTACGTCACCGTGTTGGACGCACTGCCCAGCAGTGAAGACCTGGCAAAGTCTTCCGTGGTCGACGACATGCGAAACACGGCAAAGGATGATGAGACGTCCGGGTTGTTGACCCATACGCTGGCCGAGTGGCGTCCGTGCGGTGACGTGCTCGAGCTGTGCAAGGCAATCACTGAGATGGTTGTTTCGACCAAACCCACTGCATAAATGGTCAGAGTGCATGAACCAGAATGTGCAAACGTTTAGAAGGGTCGAGTGTTGCGAACGCACGAACCAGGGGATGTTGCAAGCATTGAGGGCGATTGTTCAGCCCCTCGGCCAACACGAGCAGTGGGCAAGCGCGGTTCCCTTCATTCCCAGCTCAACACGACGGCTATCGTACAGTGGGAGTCACCCCCTATGCCATGGTCTTCGGCAAGTTCAACGAATCAGAAGCGACTCGCGGAACTCAACCACGGGAGGGTGGTGCATGACCATAAGCCCGGTTATTTGGTCCAAGGTCTGCTCTCTGGGCCCATTCAAAGGCATTGAGGACGTCGGGCGGAACGGGATCCTACTCCAGAACATAGGAGACAGAAAGAGGGTCGCCGCCGTGAAACGTAACGTACGTCCTTTCAACCACAACGGCATGTCGATCGAAGACATGATCGCGCTCACCGGGCAGGATAAGCTAGAGCAGCTAGTCGAGAAGATTCTGGATCACAAGAGAGAGAGAAACGTAACTACTACCTGGTCAAACGGCACGGCGATGCAACGGCGACATGGGAACCAGAATACGAAGTTCGGGATTAAGTTGAGTCCGATAAGTTCCTCCAAACTGTGACCGAGCTCGAAGGCGGTGTGGTGAGGGCAGATCAGGGACCCCATCCACAGCTTGTCGGTGATAGGGGTTTATATAGTTTATGGTACCCTGGCAGGCTGTATATAGTAAACTCTCGCACAACTTTCCGTTGTTTCAAATGCTTACACCACAGTATGAACGCTTGTGAATCACACAGACAACAAAATTCATTGCCCATTTTTTCTCGCAAAGAGTGTTGCTAGATGTCGACTGCCGAGGAGATCGCTGCGTCCATCAAGAGCACCCACACGCACGAGGTCCTGAAGCCACTGCTTCGGCGGTGGCGCCGGGACCTTAAGCGCGTCGAGAGCCGCTCGCTCTACTACGGGCGCATCATCACAGCGGTGTATAACGACGACATGACGGCGTTCAGCCACTGGCTAGAGACACAGTGAGTATCTATCCGTGTGTCTAACCCAGCTACATCCAGCGGAACAGCGCCATTGATGTGGCGGGCGATACCCGTCGGAGAATCGAGGCCATGTACCAACAACCGAGCCGCAGGGAACGGCCTCGGACCCGCTCCCGGGCCACACCGGCTGGAATCAGTGAAGATGAGAAGATTGAGCGGCAGCGGCAGGACGATGCGGCCAAGAAGTACATCTGTCCGTACGAGGGCTGCCCCCAACGCTTCAAGTCCAAATGGCACCTTGAGAGGCACATCAGAACCCACCAGACCGTCCGCCGCACCACGTGGCGGTACAGGTGCCGTGCGTGTGCCAAGAAGTTCGTCCATCGCGCCGACCTTTGGGCCCACGCTCAGGTCCACGACCAGGGCCGTCGGTCGTCGGACCGCATCCTCGTGTGTCCAGTGGAGGGCTGCGACACGACGTTCCCCGTGTACGAGAGGATGCAGCGTCACATGAGACGTGTCCACAATGAGTACGGGACCGACACCGAGGACCGCGAGGCCAAGCGGGAGAAGCCCCGCCCCGAGATCACCGCCAGGTTCGCGCTGCTCGAGAGCCAGCCCCTGCTCGAGCACATCGGGCAATGAGCGCCGGGTCGGTGCGGTGTGAACTGTTAAACTGTTATGTTCGTTGGGGCTCTTTTTGGCCACTTGGTGGGTTGACATGGCCAGGATGAAGTCGGGCCTATCACATCGGCGCGACCCCTTGACATCCGGTCACCTGTCAGGTGGGTGGGGGTGTTTTCTCGCGATGTCATGACGTTGACTTAGAATCAAAATGATGACCATCAACGTGTTGTCCCGCCTTATTATCGACCATGCATCGCCCCTGAGCCTTCGCATTCCTTCTCATGTAACTGTAAATTAACCATTTTTTATAGTTGACGATGCAGGGCATTGCAGCGCCTGGGAACGCTGCTGTCATGCCAATTACTAACCAGCAATCAAACATAACAGAACACAAACCCGGGATAAAGCGGTCAAAATGGATCCACAGCTTGATCCATGTGAGTTTTAACATACACGAGGTTTGTACTCCCCGTTCCAGTGGCTATCTTACCTAGGGGCAGATTGTCGACTACATTTACCCGGATCCAGACATATTCTCGCCCGATGACAAGTATAATATAGCATTTCTATCGTTCCCCGACACCAACGATTGTATCGAGGGCGATATGTCGTTCCTCTTCAGGCTGCGGCTCACCAACCCCAACAGAGGGCGGCCCGCGCTCTTTGGGACGACGTTCTACAGGCAGCAGCCCGACCCGACCAACCCACGCGGTCACCGTCAGTCGGCGATCGTGATTCTTTCCGAGACCCTTCATTGTGACGCCGCGCGCCACATGTCGACCATCATCGGGCCCGCCGCACTGGAGCACGGGTGTCTCGAGCAGATCCTCGAGGAGGCGTACCGCGTGTCGGCTACCTGGCCGGAGCCGATCCCGGGGGACGTCGTGCTGCTGCCACTCCTGGGGGAAGCGGCATCCGTCGCCATCCCGCGACCAGTCACCCAGACCTCGGGCCGCGGCAAGGTCCACCCGTCCAAGCAGATGCACGACCTAGGCGAGGCCTATGCCGAGTGCTCCCGACGTGCGGTCGACCCCCCACCCCGCCGCCGCCACCGTCGGTCCCGGTCCGTCCATGGCATCATCCCGACCTGCCCCATCCCCGGCGCCCCCGTCCCCGCCTTCAGCTTCCTCTTCTCTGCGGGGGACGCCCCCCCCTCCCTCACGTCGCCCATCTCCACCCTCCAGCAGCGTCACGGGGTGACCGGCATGGACTCCTTCATGGGCCACCTCCACGCCAAGGTGTCCCGCGTCAAGGCCCACCTGGCCGGGATCTGGGCCGTCTTCGAGGCCCTGCTTGTCGGGAAGCCCATCCTCGTCATCGGCCAGACCCCGCCCGACGTCGGGGCGGTCGTCCTCGGCCTCATCTCCCTTATCGCACCCGCCCCGTACGGCGGCGACTACCGACCCTACCTGCCGATCTACGATAAGGATTTCGACTCGATATTCCAGACCATGGTGCCGGCGTCGACCGTCGTGGGGGTCACCAACCCGCTATGTGAGCGGTGGGCGGGGAGCTGGCCCGTAGTGGTCAGGCTCGGCGGGGACACTAAGTTCAGGATTGACGTCAACTTCTCACCCGCGATCCAGCCCGACCCGGCCGCGATCAAGGACGCCGGCAAATGTCGGGGGCTGGACGATGTGGAGTCCGTCGTGAGGCACCACCTGGCCGTGTTGATGGACGAGTTCCTGGAGCCTTTCGACCGGTACTTCCGCCCCCCCGCTCTGAACGCCCTGGCCCCCGAGGCCTTCCTGGAGTCACCCGACGCACCGGAGCCGTTCAACGCCGCCGAGCTGCTGGCCAGTGTTAAGAAGAAGCCCACCATGTTCCGGATGAAGAAGAAGGAGTGGCGGGGCCTTTATAGCGCCTTCGTCGACACCCCGACGTGCGCGGCCCTGCTGGAGGTGAGGGACGCCATCACGCCGCACGAGCTGAGGACGCTGTACCGCACGGCCCGCATCAACCTCAACGCGGCGTCGATGGCCGACGGGAGGGATGGGTTGGGGTGCTTTAGTCTCGTCAATCAGATCAAACGGCTCCTTGACAAGGTGTCCAGAGTGGCGCCGGGGGACTACGAGCTGCTGTCGGCCCTCAACCAGCATGTGAGAACCTTGGCGGACATCGCCGAGACTCGGATCGCCGGGGATCGGTAAGGTAAGGTTGAGGTAAACTTAAACACCACTATAAAAGACTATCCGATTTACACTAAACTCAGTTCTCCTCGGGCTCCTCGACGTCGGCCATCTCGGACAGCTGCTTGCGGATCTCGACGATGGCCTTGACGTCCCGGGCGATGGCCTCGAGAGCCCCGCGGTGGGGGGCGGCGGCGGGGACGAACGAGGACTTATCATCGGTCCACGTGCCCGCGATGTCACCAGACTCGACCAGACCGTCGATGGCTGCAACCATGACGTCGCGCTCCACGCCGATCACACGTGCGGCACGGGCAGGGGCGATGGCGGTGTAGGTGGGCCCGTTGGCAGACAGGTAAATCTTGATGCCCGTGTCCCGGACGGCGTTGGTGACCATGGCGGGCACGTCGAGGCCCTCGGCCCCGGGCATCTCAGCCCACAGGGGGGTCACGCGGTCCACGGCATCGACGGCAGCGGGGACGTCGCCGGACATGAGGGCACGGACGGCGTCGACGAGGGCGACGAAAGTCGGGTCGGGGGCGACGGGGACGAGGTCGGCACCGGTGGCCGTGATGTAGTGGGCCAGCTTCCGGGAGACCTTGTTGGCCTGGGTGCGTTGGCCGGACGCGAGAAGAGCGAGGGCGGGCCCGTCGCTGACTAGGGCGGCCAGGGCGGCGGCGGCATCGACCATGGGGATGGACAGGTGGCGCGGAGTGGGGACCGCTGAGTCCTCGGGCTTGGCGGACTGGCCCATGAGGTCGTGGAATCGCGGGGACGACGTCAGGTCGCCGAGGAGATGGGCGGCGTCGGGGAAGCGACCGATACGGAAGGCGGCGAGGCCGACCATGACGAGCGTCCTGTTGAACAACACCTGGGTCTCAGTGGCGGGGGCGACAGCGGACTGGACGGCGGGCAGCAGGAGCTGGGAGAGGGCCTCGTCGTAGCGCGTGGCGATGGCGTGATGGTAGGCGAGCTGCAGGGCGACCGTGAGACGGGTAGCGGTGGCGTCAACAATGACGTGGGCGGCGACGGCGGCGACGAGCGTGGGCAGGTCAGCGGGGAGCTGGGCGTCGAGTCCGTCGTCCTTGGGGTCGGGCAGGTTAAGGTACTCCCGGGGAGCTGTGGCCACTGTGGAGGGAATGACGAGTCTCATGCGGTGCTGGGCCACGCGATCGGGGGCCGCGGACACCATGGAGGCGTACTCGGGGGCGGGGATGGCGTACAGGGCGCTGAGACGGGCCTCGGCGAAGGTGGCCCGGGCGGCCTTGAGGCGGGGGACGGCCTCCTCCTCGACGGCAGCGAGACGGGCCTCGAGAAGGGCCGACACGCGCGCCATGACGTAGGTTAGGAGGGGCTCGTCCGCCATGAGGGCCGGGGCGGCGGCAGACGCGGGGGGGGTCTGGCGGAGGGCGTTGGCCAGCTCACGGTGAAGGGCGATGGCGACCTGGACGATCTTGGTCTCGAGGCCCGTCACCAGACGGTCAGAGCGGTCCGCGGCGGCGTCGGCGACGACCTCATCGTTAACGAGGCTGATCACGGCGTCCAGGGCACGGTAGGCGGCGAGCCAGAGGTCGTGGGGCATGGGGCGGGCGGTGTGGTAGGCGTCAAGGAGGAGGTCGGCCGTGTCCAGAAGGGCCAGGGTGCGGCGGTAGGGCGACGGGGTCCGCTCGACGAAGGCGGTGAGGTCCGTGATGAGGGTGTGGGGGTTGGAGCGCTGGTGGCGGGCCTTCTTGACGAAGGCGTTGAAGCGATCGTCCCAGTCCGAGTTCGAGATGATGGTCGGCCGGGTAGCAGCGGCCTCCTCGGCCTTGTCCTGGCGGGCCCGCGTGGTGCGCTCTCTACGGCGCGCCTCGGGCTTGGCGGGTGCGTTATCCTCCTCATCAGACGACTTGAGCCACTTGGAGTCGAACTCCTCCTCGTCGCTCTCAGAGTCCCACTGATCGGCCTCGTCACCCTCCTCCTCGGCATCGGGCGTCAGCTGCAGCCCGAAGAACTGCCACACACGCCGGTAGTCACCGGACTCGATCTCGTACTCGCTCTCGGCGTCGGAAAGTTCACCCTCATCCTCGAGGTCGGCGGCGAACCCGAACCACTCGTCCACGCACTGGGCGGCGGCGATCTTGTGCTCCTCGGCGTCATCGTCAGACACACCCTTAAGGCACGACGTCAGCTTCTCCATGGTGCGGACAATAGTGATCGGAGTACGGAGCTCCCAGTCCTTCTCAAAGCGAGCAACCATCTCAGTCGCGGTGTATACAGCGGAAAGAATCGTCGCAGCATGCGAGCCCATGCCCTGCTTGGCCGCATCAGCCACAGCCATAAGGCAGCGGTTGATATCCTTCTTCATGCGTTCCAAGTGCTGCTTCCGGTTCTGCTGATCAACAGCAATCAGCTCCTGGAAGTACTCGTCCAGCTTCTTAGCGACTTGATCAATCTTCATTGAGATACAGCCCTCTCTTGTTCCAAGATTAACTGACTTCCCACAGTCGCTTATTTATATACCAGAATGCTACCTGATGACATTAGCCACGACAGCGGGTCAGATGTAACTATAAGGCTTGTTATAGATTCTAAACGGTTATGGGAGTGTTTTGGACTGTTATGTTCGGACGAGGTCAAGCACCACTCGTCAGCCCGTCCTTCATCAGCCTGCCACCGTGGTCAGAGGGGACGTCGTCGCTGCCGTTTAACGCCGGTCCAAAGACTTTGTGTTCGTTTTTGGCATGCCGGAGAACAAAGTATTGAAAGCATTGATGGAGAACAACGATGAAGCGATAGTTGTAGCTTGCGCTTTGGTTCGATTATGTCCGCCCGGCATGTGTATTGCAGATTTCCTTCGGTCTATTCGGAATCGCTCGCCAGTTCTTGAACCGCCGCAAGAACCTTCCCCTCCTGCCCCTCCCACAGCGATACGTTCACCGTCGAGCCCTATAATCACTCAATTGAACCACATAGCATCCATAATCACTTCTGCGGCGCCGCTGTCGCCATCCCTTTCCTCTCTGGCCAACATCGTCATCTCCTCTTCATCCGATGACCTCGATGCCGCTGCCCTGCCCGTCGCCCGGCTGGCTCCTCACCTGGCCACCACCCCCCCCGTCCCTCACGCCCCCTGTCCCATTCAGCCTGTCCCCCTTCTCGCCGCCCTCACCCGCCCATCCACGACAGACCTCGGGGCCACCACAGTAGCCGCTGTCATCGCCATCATGGCCGCCCACGGCAGCCCCGCAGAGTGGACTGGTGCGGCCTTCACCATGTACCTCGAGCACCTCGCGGCCTTCGACCCGGCTTCCCCCTCCGCCCCCGCGTCCGTCCGACGGCTGGCCCGCCTCGTCGCCGTGGTCCAGGCGTGTGTTGCTATGCCCGATTGGACCCTACCCGCGGTCCCCCCGACGCCCGACATGGCTGTCCGGGCCGGCGCGGCAGGGTCGGCGGTGACGGGGCTGCTCGGGTCAGACTGTGGCATTGTCGCGTTCCAGCACTGGGCTGTCCTGACCGACGTCCGGGCCCGGGGTGGGTGGGGCGAGACTCTCTGGTGATGTGTGGTAGAGCCCCTTCATCGTCACGATTGTTGGGCTGTGAGCGTCTTCTATAAGTTTTGAATTGATACTGATAAACTACGGCCAATCTCAAGAAGGACGCCCTGAGCCATGCTGTGGGTGAGTGCGTGGCGGGCATGTAGGACCACCGGCTGGCCAGGAATAGATTTTTTGTTTTTAGAAACTCGACTGACTTTCTTTGCGGCTCGACGCACTTTTCGTTTTTTTTGTGGTTATATGAGCACTGATATCCAGATCAGACACCGTTTCCCTACCCTTTCAACTATTTCGTATGATGTCCCTGCTTTTGAGTCCTCCTACGATTCTTTTTCGGCCCCCCAGTCCCACTTCTCCGCCCAGAGAGTGAAGAAGTCGGTCGTTTCCCGTGTTGGTACCGCTGTTAGACACATCGGCCGTAGCGTGGCCTCCGCCGCCCCATCGGTCGTGACGTGCCCCGTTTCCTTCATTCCCGAGCAATCTTTTTCAGAGCCCTTGCGGCCTGCCTTTTCCGCCAGCTGGGACTCCCCTGTCGAGTCCGCAGGCCCTGTGGTCTGCGCCTCAGCTGGCCTTGACCTCTCCTCCTGCGCTGCACCCCGTGCCGCGTTTGGCGACGATCTCGCCTTCCGCCTGTAAGTCGTGGTAGCCCATGATGTTGAAGGCTGCTCGTGACCGCGTATGACGCATATCAGATGAACGCCCGTAGTGTTCGGAGTCGAAGCGGCCCTTTTTTCAGCCACTTACTTCTTCGACACTGCAGTGCACCTTTTTTGCACCTTTTTGTTCATCTGGCTTTGTGGCGGCGACCTTTTTTTTGGTCTGCACACGTCGACGCGTCTTCTCGGCACCGAGCATAGCTTTGTCATAAACAACTGGAAAAATCACAATCACAATGTTCGATTTAGAGATCCAGAGGAACCACGGAACCACGCAGAACGATGAGTTTCCTGGCCAAGCTCGTGGACCGGATCAGGAACATGTTCTTCAACCAGGAGATGGAGCTTACGCTTGTAGGTCTTCACAATTCGGGCAAGACAACACTCTTGAACCGCATTTCGGGGCAGGATGTTGGCAACACTATCCCCACAGTTGGATTCAACATGCGCAAGGTGAAGAAGGGCAAGGTTTCATTCAAGATGTGGGATCTCGGAGGCCAGCCTCGCTTCCGTAGCCTTTGGGAGCGTTACTGCGAGACTTGCACGGCCATCGTGTACGTCATGGACGCGTCCGACAGGTCTGCGGTCAATGACGCCAAGAAGGAGCTCCACGAGTTGCTCACCAAGGATCCCCTTGCCGGCATCCCCCTCCTGGTGCTTGCCAACAAGAACGACGTCGACGGCCACATGACGGATGCCGAAGTCCAGACCGAGATGGGGCTGGCCGATATCCAGAAGCGGACCGTAGCCATGTACTCCATCTCAGCGAGGAACAACATCAACATTGAGGTTGTCCTGAAGTGGCTGACCCAGCAAGCCAAGCTGGCCAAGAAGAACAAGAAGTAGATGTGTAAAAAGTTTATCCCACACGTGCTGACGCCAAGCCCCGTCCCTTTGATCGTGATATTGCGTGTCGCCCCGCCTGTCCCGTGACTCCTCCTCATTGACCCCTTTCACTTCTTTCCTTTTGACGAACATGTCACCATCCGGTGCAGTAGGTTTATTCACAGCGCATTATCAATCTCAGAACATCACGACGGGTCCGGGCAGGGGGTTGACCACCGGCGGGGCGGGGGTCGGGTCGGGTCCCACCGCTGCCCCGGCACCATGGACCTCACCCCACATACCCTCGTAGGCCCGCTCCAACTCCCGGGCCAGGCCGGCGGGGTCGGCGGCGGGGGACCGGGTGAAAGCTCCCCGAACCTCATCCCTGCATTGACCGAGCCACGCACGATGGTCGATGGCAGCGATCGCGTTGGCCTGGGTGGCGAAGAGCTCCTGACCGGCGGGCATCCACGACGTCCACGGGCCCGGCCCCATGGACTGCAGTAAGGCACCCCCCGTCCGGCTCGAGGGCTGGACCGGCTGGCCGGGGGCCGCGTCGTATCGGCCGGCCAGGGTCAGCACGGGCACGCCGGCGGAGAGGGCCTCGGCGACCTTGGCGGGGGAGGAGCGCGGGAAGGAGTCCAGGAAGACGTCCATATGGGCCAGGGCGCCGCCCTCGAGGGTGTCGTCCGTGGGGAACAGGTCCAGGCGGGTCACGTCGACGTTGTGGTGCTGGAAGCGACGCTTGAGCTGCTGGCACACCCTATCGGTGGCCAAGGGGCGGGACACGAGCAGCAGCCGCGCCTTGGGGACGGTCAGCAGCACGGAGGCCCAGACAGCAACGCAATGCTCCGAGACGGCCGACAAGTCGACGGTCGACCCGAACGACACGCACACCCGCAGGTTGGTGCGGGGCGGGATAGGCGGGGCAGGGGTGTAGGCCTGGGCCACCCGGGGCAGGCGCCACAGCTTCTCGGTGAAGGGCGGGTTGGGCTCCTGGGGGTCAGTCAGATGGTCCGTCACGCGGTAGTCGATGGTGGGCAGGCCTGTCGTGGAGCCGTGTGCGGTGTACAGTACCTGGACGGGGGCGGGGCGGGCGGCGAGCACGTCGGCACGGTTAGGTGTGGTGTGGCCGCACAGATCGACCAGAACGTGGACACCGTCGGACGCCATCCGGGTACAGACGGCGGCGGTAGGCATGCGGGCGATGGACACGACGCGGGCGCCCTCCGCCATCCAGGCGGGCCGGACGGCCGTCTGGAGGTAGAACGTGACCTGGACGGTCGGGGTGTGAGCCCCGAGGGCGGGCATGGGTGGGGCGACGCCGGACCCGAAGTCAGGGCAGACGTAGCCGACGTGGAGCAGGGCACCGGGAGGGCGGGCCACGGACGGCCGGGCGGGGGGCGCGGGGCAGTACGCCCGGCCCCAGTCGGCGTGGGCCTTGCATAATTGTTCCGGCTCCATCACGAGTGCCGACAGGGCGAGCAGCTTGTTGTGGTGAGCGGCGGCGGCCCGGGGGTTGAGCTCGAGGCACAGGTCGAACATCTTGACGGCCTCGACGAGCGACCCTTCCTCGTAACACACGAGGCCCTGGGTGTTGCGGATCTCCGGGATCGAGCTGTCCGCCTCAACCACCTTCTTGCAGCACTCGAGAGCGGCGTCCAGGTTCCACAGCGCGATGTGGGCCAGCGCCATGTTGGACAGCGCCTGTGTGAAGTTCCGTTTGATGTGGAGGGCCCGGCCGTAGCACGTGATGGCCTTCTGGACGTTGTCCTCCTCCTTGTAGAGCACCCCGAGGTTGTTGTAGGCCTCCGCGTATGACGGCCTGAAGGCCAGGGCCAGCTCGTACGCCACCATGGCCTCGCGCCTCTGACCGAGTCGCTCGAGGGCGATGCCCATGTTGTAGTGGGCGTCGGGGTAGCAGGGGTTGAAGTACAGGCCCTGGCGGTACATGGCGACGGCCTCCTCGGTGCGGCCCTCGTCGATGAGGCCGGTGGCGATGTCGGTCAGGACGATGGCCAGGTTGTTCCGCCCGATCTGGAAGTTGGGGTCGATGGCGAGGGCCTGCTCGTAGTACAGCACGGCCTTGCGGGGGTCGTCGCGGAGCTTGGCGATGACCCCGAGGTTGCACAGCGCCTCCTTGTACTTGGGGTCGATGTTGAGGGCGGCCGTGTAGTGGCTCTCGGCCTGGTCCAGCTGCTGCTGCTCGTTGTTGATCACGCCCAAGTTGTAATGAGCGGGGGCATAGTTGGGGTCGAGCTCGATCGACTTGTTGAACATGTCGACGGCGGTGGAGACGTCGCGCTGGGTCTTCTTGATGGTCGCCAGATCGGAGAGAGCTACAGCATAGGCGTGCTTCAGACCGGGGTATGTGCTGTCAAACTCGTACGCGCGGGCGTACATCTTGACGCTCTCGTCGTGCTGGGAGTTCTGGCTGAAGAGCTGGCCCAATGACATGAAAGCCTCCGCGGAAGTGTTGTTGTTCGTGATCGCAGAGTAGAAACAGGTATACGCCTGCGTAATGCTCTCGCGTTTCAGGAAGCACTTCCCGCGTAGAACATCCAGCTTGGCTTTCTCGACACCTTGAACACCATCGCCTTGTTGGCGCAACGCCTCCTCGCAGAACTTATCACAGAGGTCATAACGATTGCGATCGAACAGGAACTGAGCCTCAGCCTGCTGATCAGCAATGTTTGGCACGGTTCCGGTGACACCGGCAGTAGTATACATCCACCTCCTAAAACTGTGCCCTCCAATTTATAGTAAACTCCTGGCTCACACATACTTTGGTTAGGGAAGGTGGTTTGTGCTGGCCGTAATTCACACAAGCTTTGTTCTGCCACAAACAACAGGCAAATAAAAAACTGACTTAATACCACAGTCGTTAAATCGACTGGTTTCTGTTCTTAATAGGGTTGGTCAGGGGCGACGGCTCGGCGTCCACAGTCTGACAGTGGGCTTCGCATTTGCCATGAATATCCGTCTTTGGCAAAAAGTCCCGGTTGCCGTCGGAGATTCTGTCGTTGATTTTGTCTGACTTCTTGCGAGTGAATGCCGGATCCGTCGGGAATGATCTCATCGGATTAACGTCGGAAATAAAGCTGCTGAAGTTTAGATATTCATCATCACCCTCTGCTACAAACATCGGGTGGGGGCGACCAGACCCCGGGTCTCTGGGAAAGGGGGACACTCAATACGACTTCCCCCGGAACGCCCTGGCGAGCCCCGTCGCCTTGTCCACGGAGGATTGTGCCTTCCGCATCTCGACGATGCCCTCCATACCAGGCAGGGACGCCAGAGACACCCGAGACGCCGCACGGCTCATGTCACGGTAGATGGAGGCCCGCGCCGGGGACCGCTGGACGGGTTTGGTCGGGGACTTGCTGCACCTGACGATCCCCGCCGCCCCGCCCGTCATAAGGGCGATCTGGTCAGACTGAGACATCTGACGGAGCTGCGTCCGCTGGTGGATGTCCCGGGCAATTTCGGCTGAGGTCTTGTCTGGGCTGTCCATTATTCTCCCCAGCGCCGGCCTCCTCGGTTTGGCCCTCTCGACTGTACCACTCCCTCGGACACGATCGATGAGGTCCTGGACCCGGTCGATCTTGGGGGCACGCTTGATGGCCTTGAACCGCTTGACGTGACTCTTGGACGCGGTCTTGATGCCGTCCAGGGCGTGCATCATCGACGTGATCTCCCCAGGCGCCAATCCCCTCCTAACTCCACCCACGTGGTTCATACGCTGCATAAAGCGGTCTTTTGACCTCAATTGTGGTGCCTGGGCATCATTCTCGTCCGTCATTCTCGCCGGGAAGCGTTCGTGACGAATGCAGCTGGAGAATTTGGAAAATTCTACCGCTTTATATTTCCTGCTACTTCCCCACAATTTCCCGGCATTAATGGTGGTTTACTAGAACATCACGAATCACTGCAACATTCCCCATAAATAATCGGAGTCTCACCCCCAATTCACCCGGTCAGCATGCCCCCACGTCCGTCAAGTGCATCCGCTTCGTCTGGTGCTGCACTCTGCATTGCGGGCAGTACCAGTCGTCGTCCGGCCCCCCGACTTCCCCGGTCCGTTCGGCGCACGGACCGCACATGACCTTGACGGTGAGGTGCTCGTCGCTACACTGCGGATTAGAACAGACGCAATAGCCGCCCACCGGCCTGAAGCACTCGGCACAGATGTAGCCGGAGAAGTCTGCATCATCCCTTATAAAGCCGGCCCGGGTGTGGTGGACTGACCGGACGGCGGCGTCCCAATCATCGAATTCGTGGACATCCCGCCATTTGGTCATAGTGCAGCGGCTAGAGCGCAGGAGGGCCTTCAGGGCTGTTGGATCCATGCAATGAAGGCATGCGAAGGACCCATTGACTGGGGCGGGTGCTGCCAGGCCGTCGTACAGGATCCCGTAGCAATGCATGCACACGACCCGACCCCCGAACGGGCAGGCGGCGGGGTCGGCCGGACAGGCCAGCTTGGGTTGGTACACCGGGATGGCGACGCCGCATATGTCACAGCAGGGGGGGGTCCCGGACAGGCGGCAGGCGTCGGCCGGGACCCAGCTGGGGTGGGTCACCTCGATGGCCTCCTCCTCCTGCTCGTCGTTGGGTGTCACGTACCATGTGGGTTGGCGGTCCGGGCTGACCCACGGCACGCGCCCCCCCCTGTCCAAGAGGCCGAGGGCCATCCCGAGCCCGACCAGGGTGGGGGCCGCCGCCATGTTGGCGAGGCGCGCGGGATGGGTCGTGACCACCATCTGGGGGCCGGGGACAGGCGACGCCACGTTCCCGGGCGCCCACTTGATGAAGTTGCGTCGGGTCTCGCGCTGCAGGTCCTCGAGGGCCGGTCTCTGGGATCGGATGGCCATGGCGGTCTGTTGACGGTGGGTCTCGGTCTGGATATGGTCGATGATGGGCTCGTCGGACTGGTCGTAACACACGTAGCACCGTGATGGAAGGGGAGGCACGACCACCGCACAAACCGTGTTGGGGCGGGGCCACGGGTCGTTGGCCTTACAGTACCTGTTGTACGCGTTCTGGGCGTCCGGTAGCGTCTGCCCCGGATGAATGGTCGGCATCTCCATGATGTCGGAGCGCGACTCGGCGAAACGCGCCCCGTCCACAACCAGCACCCGGGCCTGCTGCTGGGCAATCACCGCCTGCAGTTGGCACAGCACCAATGCCCACGGCCCGCCCGCCTCCGCGACCGGCAGGTGGGGGGGCCGCTCCGTCCCGAACCCCCGGCTGATCAGCTTTATATAGGCCTGTGGGGTGACCATCGGGCAGGTCCGCTCGGTCGGCCCTAGCTTGGACCGGGTGGGGCGGCGCCGCGGCTTGGTGATCTTGGTGAGTTTGGAGTGCTCGACCTCAAGTTGGGTGGCGAGCTCCCCCGACACGATTATCGGTGCCCGGTACGTCTGGACGGCGAGCTTGGGCACCATGCGTCCCTCGAACAGCGGCACGGGGAAGTTAGGGTCGCCCCAGGGCGCCACAGACCTCTCGGGGCCCGAGCGGGGCGGGTCCCATTGGTCGTGCATGTCGAATGTGAGGAGAGAGACGGTCGACGCCGACAGCTGGTACCGGAGCGTGCCGTCGACAGGGTTCCTCGCCAGGAGCGGTAGGTCGCCCTGGTCGTCTGTCTCCGTCCTAATCTGCGGGCCCCTCATGTTGAGCGGGAACCTCCACCGGGCTGTCCCGCAGTGGGACGTCACCGCCACCTCCGACAGGGGCCGGCAGAACTGTGCCACCGCCCAGTTCTTGACCATGGCCTCGAGCTTTGCGGCGAGGCGGGCGGGCTTCAGGGCGGCGGGCAGCGCGCGGACGTCGCCCTTGAGTTGCTCGAGGAGGGCGAGCGCCGCGTGGGCCGGCAGGGTCTGGGGCAGGAACTCGGGCTTCTGGTCGAAGTACTCGAACTCTAGCTTGGTCTGGACCATTTCCTTGTTGTCCTTATCGGGAGAGAAGGCCTCGTTCTGCAGCAAGTTGGTGAATCGTTGGCTGTAGTTGAAGTCTGGGAGAATGAAGAGAAGGATGGTCCGGCCCACGGACCCGCCCTTCATCTTATCCCTCATTTCACTCTCCCAGTTGTCTCTAGCTGTTCTCAAATCCTTCTTACTTGATACATAGCGCACGGCTGAGACTTGAACAAAGGGAAGGAGCATTTTGCTGAGACTATCAGCACGCTCATATAGAAGCCGTTTTGTATTGGTGGAGTGGGCGTATACTGCTCTTTGGTAGAGCAGTAAAGACATCCTTTTCTGAATTCCCGCTTCCAGTCGATTTATGTCCACTATGCGATGGGCTGTGGAACACGGTCAACATGGCGGTGTGGCGACCGTCATACAGTGTGAGGGGCTGGTATGATTTACACTTCCTCCTTCCTCCGCCTAGGCCTGTCCACAGCTGGACGCCAGGGTCTCTTTCGTCCGTTCCCACTGCATCGGGAGCTGGGTGAGCAGCTCTGCCGTGCGTTTCTCGTCCTTCTCTCTGGCGGCGAGCATGATGTCCTTCATCAGCACCTGGAATCGTAGTAGCCCGAGCTGTGACGCCGAGCCCCGCAGCTTGTGGGCCGACCGATCCACCTTGTTGAGCTCCGCGGGCAGATTGGCCGTTTCCAGGTCCCCAATCACGTCCGACGTCTGATCAAGGAACATCTTCACGAGCTGCGTTAGATTTGGCTCGGCGGACGAACCTCGTTGATAAACCCGGGCTCATCCTCCTCCATGTCCTTCAGATCCTCCCAGATCTCCTCGTCGAGCTGTTCCGTTACGGCCTCGTGTTCATCCATTAGTAGGGATCGATTTTCGAGTGCTTTACTTCATCACTTGTCATGGTTCGCATTATAAAACTACAGACCTTACCCCCGCCAAACACCCGTCCTGCATCAGTAAAGCACGTTTACACGCGGTCTTGTCCCGACAAAAGCTACTACTATAAATCAATTCTTCAGAAGTAGGGCCGTTGTTGACTAGGGGCCTCGGGCGTGGCGCGGGACCGATGCTTCTGCTTGCGGGAGACGGTAGCCCTCGTGCCCCCCGCGGGCTGCGGCTTCTTCTTCGACCTGAGAGCGTTGCCCGGTAGGTTGTACCCGTGCATGTGAGACACCGGCCCCGACCCGAACTGAAGGAGACGCTGGCTTACCTGGGGCAGCGACACGTTGGGCGACGGGTCGGGGGACAGGCTGATCTTCGGGTGACCCCCCAGATGGTGGACGGACTTGGGGCCGGGGACGGGGGTGGGGTTCTTCCGCCCGGGGGTGGGCTGGAGCTTGGGGCCGGGCTTCCTCGGTGCCTTGCCGTGGCTGAGTGGGCCGTGCAGGTCCGTGGTCGACCCCGCCCCCGACGTCCCTGTGGTATGGTCGACGGACCCCTTGGTGGGGCCTTGCAGGGATGGCAGGTCGAACTGGCCCCGGGGTGGGGCGGGTGACCGGGCGCCGCGACTCTCGGCCACCCGGGCCGGGTCATCCCGAGTCAGGCGCTGCTTGGACTGCTCGGCCCGCATCCTCTTGATCTGATCCCTGAACGGTCCCATGATGCTGTCGTCCCGGGCACCGATGGCCACCCGTTTGGCCTCGAGGGCGTCTGCCTGGTGCGCCAGGAGGGGGTGGGTCAGCAGGTCGGCCGCTATGGGACGCTTGGACGGCTGCAGCGTGAGGCAGGCCTTGACGAAGTCCGCCTCGACGACGGTCAGCACGGATGCCTCGAGCACGGCCTCGATCTCGATAACAGGGTCGCCCGACGTCCCGTGGGTCGACCACTCCCCGCCCTCCACACGCGGCATAGGCATCTTATGGCGCCGGTACAGCGGGTTGCAGGCGAACGAGTTGACCTGCTCCGCGGGGAGGGGGCCCAGGCCACGGACGATGCGGGCGATCATGTCGAGGTCGCTGGATCCGGGGAAGAGGGGCTGGCCGGTCCGCATCTCATAGAGGAGGCACCCGACCGCCCACACGTCCACCGCGTGGCCGTAATTCGGGTATCCCACAAGCAGCTCGGGCGCCCTGTACCATCTTGTGGACACATACTCGGTGAGGAGTGTGATGTCGGACTCCAGGCAGCGCGCGAAGCCGAAGTCCGCGATCTTGAGGGACCCGTTGGCGGAGATGAGTAGGTTCTCGGGCTTGATGTCCCTGTGGACGACCGTCTGAGAGTGCAGGAACTCCAGGCCCTTCAGGAGCTGCCAGATGCAGAACGTCACGCTCTCCTGCGTCATACCGTTCTGATTCTCCTCAATGAGCTCTAGAACGGTCTTTTCAAGGAACTCAAAGACCAGGTAGTACCGTCCCCCTCGACGGAAGGCCTCCAAGAGGCACACAACATTCGTGAACCGCAGCCGCTTCAGCATGCGGATCTCTCGGAGCGCCGTCTTTCGTACTAGCGCGTCGTCGTCTGTTTCCTTGAATCGCTTGATCGCCACGAAGACGTTAGACTCTTTGTGTCGACATTTGATCACAACTCCATATGTTCTGTGTTAGCTGGAGGCAAAACGGTACGTACCCTTCACCAATGAGATGAAGTGTTTCGTAGAAGTCCATTGAAAGTTGTTAGAGCAGGTAATTTTGCCCCTGTTGTGAATACGGTGCAAACTTTGTTGTTCAGCACAGAACATTTATAAATGGCCATGGACTGTTGAGTCCGCCAAATGCAGAATACAACCCGCCCGGCCGGCCTTCGTCACACATTTATACTAAACCTACATATTGATGCCCACGGCGATCGACGACGAGATGGTATCGCCCAGCCCCACCGTGGAGCTGATGGGCTTGAGGGTCTTGGCGTACAGGTGGGCCAGGTGCTCCTCCTTCACGTCGCGGTCCGTCTTGTCGTTGTGGAAGGCCGTGGGAACGAGCGCGCGCGTGAGGTGGAGGCCGGGGATGCCCGCGTGGTCGACCTCGGAGGCGACCGACACCGACACGCCGCCCTCCATGACGGAGCGGGAGTTGATGATGACCTCCTCGGCCAGGTCGAACGCCTTGCCATACTTCTCGTGGGCGATGGCGCCCTCGGTGTCCAGGGCGATGTACGCCCCGAAGCAATGGAAGAGGATGACCGAGCTGAAGGAGAGGGTCGTGTACCACCGCTTGAGACGCGTGCTGTGGTCGTCCTCGGGCACGAAGCAGTCCATCTCCTCGGCGAAGAGCCCGAGCTCGATCTCGTTCAGCCCGATGGAGTGTGCCTTGGGCATGAGGTCCCGCAGGATGAACTCCCGGACAGCGTGGATCGACGAGTACGCCAGCTCGAAGTGGAACCACGAGGTCTGGTCGCGAAGGTGGGTCACGAGCTGGCGGTGCTGCTCGCGGAACTCGTCGGTGATGATGTGCTCCTCAAGGAGGTGGAAGCCGGACACGAGGGCGATCCACGACTTGTCGATGACGTCGTGGCGGGCGAGGAAGTGCTCGTCGAGGTGGAGCTCCATGTTCGTCGGGTCGTAAGTGAAGATGAAGCGGTTGGCCTTCCTGATGGTGAACGTCTCGTCCATGTACTTGAGCTCGAGGTCCGCGGGGTACTCGAGGACAATGTGGATGGGCGGCGCGACCTCCTTGATGTGCGAGGTGGTCAGCTTGGCGAGGCCGCTCTTGGAATCCTTGTCGAACACGTACACGTCCTTGGACAGCTCCAGGATCGCGTTCACGAGGTCCGCGGACCGGTTGGGGAGGTGCACGACGGGCGTGAACTGGGAGAACTCGGGGCGGATCAGGTTGGTCAGGAAGAAGCCGGCCTGGCCAGCCACCACGAGCTTGTGCTCAAAGGCGTCCTTGATGCCGCTGGACAGCGTCGGGGGGACAAGCTCCTCACGAGAGGCGGCGTTGCGAACGGCGTCAACAAAGCTGTGTAACAATACGGGCGGGCGGGCGGTACAAACACCGACTCGAGCTTGGGGGCCTCAGCCTGGATCATCGAGATGATCTTGTCGAAATCCTCCTGCGTGCGCATGTGAATCTGGGCATCAAGGTTCACGTTGTAGCCCACAAAGGCGTACTTCTTCTCCGAGTCGCTCATTTCGGTCAATTGAGATCGCTGAGCGATGCCGATTTATAGTTTGACATTTGAGGGCTGGAATGGGCCTTACATGACTGGTATACATGTCAGTAAGACCAGATGATCGCGCACGATTCCAGTTCACGACTTACGGAAATCGATTTGGTCCAGATCCAGAACAGAATTTATAAATCGAACTGAATTCCACCCCATTTGACCTCGCTGTTGCTCACGACTGAATGATCTAAGGCCTTCGTGGCGGCGCCGATTCCTCCCCACTATAGGCAGTCATTTACACGTACTCGTCGGCGTCGTCGCCTCTCACTCTCTGGCTCAGCAGCCCGGTGCGGGGCCCCTCCTGGGTCCGGTCCATCACGGGGTACGCCTCGAACGCCGTCTGGGGGGGCATGTGGTCGACCTCGGCGTCGTCGCCCAGGAGCCCGTCCGCGGGCGGGGCCATAGGGATGTCTCCCGTGGTGACTGTGATGGTCGGTGTGGCGATGAAGGACCGGGTGAACCCCACCGCGTCACTCTTCCACCCAAACGTCCAATGGGCGCCGCTCCCCGCCATGTTGAGGATGGAGCAGGCCCGCGTCATGTCGGCGGTGAGGGCGGCGCGGCGCCTCTGGGTCCGGGTGCGGTGGATCAACGTGCCGCCGATGATGGTCGAGAAGGTGGTGCCGATGAACAGCACAATGATCACCAACGCGATGATGCCTCCGACGTCGGTGGCGGGGAGGGCGGCGATCGAGATGGTGGCGACAATGATGAGCGCGACGACAATGACGATGGGCACGGCGATGTACAGGGCGTCGAAGCCCTTGAGGTGGGACGACGAACGCTGCAGGGACGTAACCGCTGAGGCCCAGTCGGCCTCGTTGATGGCCCCGGTGAGGCTCTTTGGGTACTCCCTCTCCCAGGCATAACGGACACCGGCGAACCCGGACGAGCAAAGGCCGAGGGAGTACTCGATGGGCTGGACGGCCTCAGACTCCAGAACAATGGCCACCTTGAAGTCCGAGTGGAACCGCTTGGGATACATCTGCCACGGCTGGCGGTAGACGCCGCGGTACGGCCGGACGCGGAGGGTCACGCCGAGCGCGTCGAGCGAGTGCTGCGTGGAAACACGCGTCATGGCGGCCTGGAGCTGCGTGACGTAGCGCTTGTCAAGGACGATGGCGAGTGGGAGGAAGACCGCGTCGAGGCCGTACGCTGTGAAGAGCCAGACGAAGGCAAGAACGAAGAGTGCCGTCATCGACATGTAGAAGAGCGAGTAGCCAAAGAGCAGCGTGCAGATCACCATCGCAATGAAGCTCATGGAGTTCGAGATGGTCTTGGTGTGGTTCTGAACCTCCGATGATGCTTTGACAACATCCTCAAACGTTTTCTGCTCAATTATGTCCGCGTAGGCCGGGGGGAAGGACGGATTCAGAAGGGGCGGCGGAAAAACGGGAATGTGGTAGGGGTTTGTCGCCCTATATGACTGCATACGCGAGTACTTGGTGTCTCGGGAATCAAAACTGTGCTATAAAAAACGCAGGAAGTGTCTCACTCATTTCACTTGCAAATTTACAATTGCTGCTGCATTATTCATTGCGCCGTGCTGCATTACGTTTCTCGACTCCACCGCTATCGTACATTCGCCCCTACTCTGCCTGCGACCCGGGCGACGGGGGGCGGGACCGCTGCCCGATGTTCGGCATGCAGGCCAGATACACCTCCCCCTCAATCTGCTGCTCTCCGATGAGGTCCTGGATGGGATACCTGGCGTCGCCCCGGTCCCGGTTGACTATGGCCGGCATGATCTCGGGGAGTACAGCCTTTATGTGGCGTCCGTGCACCTCGTTGTCGGACGACTCGTACTCCCGCGCGTTGGCAGGTCCTGGCGACGCGAGTGGGCTGGGGGCTGGGGACACCCTTGCGTCTCTCAGCCCCCCTCTCCCGCCCGCGTTCGTGCTCTGGTCGGGGTCGGGGTTGACGTTCCCCATGTTGATGAGGAGGCCCCGGGGGCGCTGGGCCGTCCCCCCGTTGGTCAGGTTGGTGTGGTGCCTCCTCCGGACCATCGATGTGATGGTTCTCCCGGTGAGTTTGGCTCTCATCTCCCTGATCACGGCGATGTGCTCGTTGATGGCCTCGTCCGGGATGTTGTGGACAGAGAGCCGCAGATGCTTCCGGAGATGCGCTAGATGGCCCGTGACGTACTCGCACCCCTCCACGGGGCAGGAGAACGGCCGCTCGTGCACGCATTTCCTGTGCTCCCCCAGATTGGGGTAGTACCTCTCACACTGCTGACACCAGTGCCGGGCCCGTTGGTCCGCGGTCATCAGCGCCAGGTGCGCCGGGTCGTGTGCTTTGCTCGCGTAGTGCTTCGGGAGCTGGCAGAACGCCGAATTGCATATTTCGCACCAGAACTTGGCTGGGTCGCTTCCAAGGCTCACAATCTCCTTACGCGTCGGATTGTGCTTGTTGATGACGTGGCTGGCCAGCCGAGTCAGATCCCGACCCGCGAAGAACTCGCCACGATTCCGACAGTAGGAACACGTGAGCTGGGCGTGATTTGGCTCGTTCGTCATGTGGGATATCATTTCCTCCCTTGAGGCAAACCCTTGGCCGCAATCCTTATGTATACATGCTATCATTCCATGTTGTTGTTCTATATGCTGAATAAGAGGCATCTGCGGAGGGAAAAGACCTCCCGAAAAGAACAAACTTGATTCCGTTTGGCTGGCGTTCCAAAGCGTCGTCCGCACACTTCACCATGATCTACACATCGGCATACATAGCGTTCACTTTCTGAACCAGGCATAGAAAATGTTCCAGCTTCTTCTGACGCTGGCGTTCGTCCACGGTGGTCCGGTGGTTTACAGCCAACTATAAATGTGGGTCTGTGGCACGCCCCTGCCCACCCCACACTGCCCTAGATGGCCCTGCCAAGATTAAAATGTTAGGTCAACGGAAATCGTTGAGATTTTAGATTCGAGATTTGTCCGGCAGCCTCATGTATCATAATGCCAGATCACCCTCGAGGCCGATGCCCTGACACCCCGGCCGCCGTCCGGACTGCCCTACTGTCAGTGATATGCGCCTCCCGCGTCACGCGTCGCTCTCCTGGGCCATCATCCCGACCACGACAGGCGGCAGCTCGTTCTTCGCGACCCGTCTATGTGGTTTAGGTGCCTTGGCGTTCCCCCGCTCGTAGAACACCCTCAGCAGCTGAATAGCCTCCTGGGCGAGGACGCCGGCCTTGACGGAGAATGATGCTGCCTCGCCCGCATCCCCGGGGATGTCGAACACGGAGCCGCACCCTCCAAACTTGGCGTTGGGGGCGCCGAACACGCAGCGGCTGAGCTTGAGCTGGTGGAGAGCCGAGGCGCACATGACGCAGGGCTCGATGGTCACAAACAGTGTGCAGGACGACAAGTCCGCCATGTCCGCGGGAAGCGACTCGATGGCTACAAACTCAGCATGGCGAGTGGCGTTGAGCGTCGCGTTAGTGTCGTTGTGAGCCCGTCCAACAATTTTCCCGTCGCTAACAATCACACAGCCTACAGGAACCTCGCCAGCATCGAAAGCAAGGGCAGCCGTCTTCAAAGCCTCCTTCATGAAGTGCTCATCGGACGTCCCCTCTTCACTAGAGGACATTTTGATCGAGAGACTATAAATCCGGCCGAATGAAATCGTGACGTGCTTTATCCTAGTGCTGCGCCGGGCCTCAATCGTTGACTGTGTGGCGGGTCAGTGTGAACGTCATGAACGTGAGTATCGGGCTGATGGAGATGTAGTAGACGAGCGTCGGCAGCACCAGACTGATGAGCAGGTCTGAGATGTCC